>Ga0325404_1000472_pt1 | contig 40114 bp, 31 predicted proteins | sample PopdelMetagenome_18_FD_205664 | JGI IMG/M metagenome (GOLD analysis project Ga0325404, IMG submission 205664) | Populus deltoides microbial communities from Bellville, Georgia, United States - Xylem-Control-R1 | ecosystem: Host-associated > Plants > Phyllosphere > Stem > Wood/Secondary xylem...
ATCCAGATATCCATATTAATAAAAATAAATAAATAAATACTCAAGCGAACTTCATAATATTTCACACACTTACCATATCTTTACCACCTGCTTAACTCCCATCGGTATGGAGTATGGTTTCTTAGCTTATCCTTCGATTTATAATACAAAAATTTCCATGCATCATTAGTGAAGTGATGGAAAACAACCAGAGTGTCTATTTAATAATGAATATTGAAAAACAATTTATGTTTATTTATTCGTAGCCCAGGATAAAAAAGATTCCTGGCTCCGGCCTTGGTCGTGGTAGTAGTAGAAAGATAAATCAATCACTTGAGTTTCTGATACAACGTTGTGGGAGCATACCAGTCAAGAAATGTCAACTTGTAACAATTTATAGATGCAAAAATATTTAACTAGTTAATGGCTTTGAATTTCTAGGTACGAAATCCCAAGTTCCCAGCTTTGCATCCAAGAGCAGGAACACCATGGGTAATGAAAGTAAGTTGAAAAGTAGCACGGTGTGTAGCATGATTACAGTATATCTCAAAGATGATTCCTGTTACTATTTTGTATGCGTGATATCTTTTTTCGAGCGAGGAACACCGGCGCCGTAGTTGGCTGTGTGATTTTTATAATTTATATTCTCTGGCTAAAAGTCCAAGAGAGTACAGGAAAGCAACATTTTCGAATGGATTTGCTAATGGGCCATCTCGAACCCCCTTTGTGGACCTCGAGTAGGCCTGGGCTTCGTACGCGGTCGGATTTGGTCAGATCGTGGCTGAAACATGTGCTCTCGATTATTAACCTCCGCCGTCCGCACGCGTTGTTCGATTAGGGTCGCTGCCCTCCATTCGCTCTCAGCTTCCTCTGTTGTTTGTGCTGAATAATTCAATTGAATTCTTGAAATGGAAAATGCTTTTCAGCATTCGAAAAGTTCTACTCCCGTGAGAAAGTGTATAGAGTTGATGAATAATTATTACAATAAATTCTATTAAATTATTTTAGGAGGGAAAGAATACAATTTGAAATATATAATAATTTCTCATAATATATAGAGATCCACGTGCATAAATTTGATTGCTCTTATGTATCTATTTCGATCAAATTTCACACTAAGTGTGTGATATTGTTGTAAACTGCAATACACTGATTTTTATATCTTGAAAACATCAAAATTGATATATTAAAAAAAATTAAAATTATAGTGCAGCTATAATTCAAAAAAGAAGAAGAAGAAAAAGTGTTCTAACATAGATAAATGCATGAAATAATGCAGCATGTTTTTATCCGTACACAAAAGACAATACATAAAATAAATGCTTAAAGCTTGTTTGTTTTTTTATTTTAAAAGTATTTTAAAAAAAATTATATATTTTTTATATTTTTTTATTTTAAATTAATATTTTTTGATATTTTTCAAATCATTTTAATAAACTAATATCAAAAATAATTTTTTAAAAATAAAAAATATTTTTTTAATATTTTTTTAAATAAAAAACACTTTAAAAAATAACCATAACCATATTCTACTTATCCTAATCAATAAAATAATAAAGTAAAAAACTATACTAACGTTCTCTCAAATAAAAATTAAAAAAAGGGGGGGAAACAAATGTCAAGTTGCAATTCTTACAATTGACATAGCACTAAATAAATTATAATCCGACTTAACCTCAGAAAATCCAAAAGGATTATAACTTCCTGTACCGCCATCAACTACATTACGCACGGACCCAAACACGGCCTATCATTGACACCTCCTTACTTGAATCCGCCTCGCTCCCAGTCCCTCTCTAATATATATATAATTCTTTTTATCTCCTCCTATATCCAACTTATCGAACGTTTTTTTCTCCTACTAATTTTTGTTGTAATATTTACACATACAGAATTAATATTTTTTTTTTGCTATTTTTGATTCTGCTGATCTCAATTGATTTTCTGTTACTTCCCTCTCGCTTTCTCTATCTCTTCAATCGCTTTCTTTGTGTTAATCTATCGAAGGTTAGATTATTCTCTTAATTTACTGTTACTAAATTAGGGTTTTGTGGAATTCTAAATTTTGTTTTTCAAGCTTAATTTGATCCTAATACGTTTAATTTAGGATGCTGAGTAGATGATGATGATGAATCAAGGAGTCAATGCGCAAACCATAGCTTCGGTGGACCCTAATTCACTCGAGGTAAGTTTCACAGATTTGGATTCTCTGGCATTAGCTTTACTTTATACTTAACGAAGTAATGTCCGACGTTGATTTGACTTTTTTTGTATTAAATTGATAAATATTACTGGCAAATTTTTGAGTTAATTTTTTAACTTATTTGATGTGAATTATTGTTAATGGTGGACCAGAGTAAATTATATTTATTCCAATGAATTAGGTTTAGCGTTACCATGTTGTTTAGAGGAAATTTAGTGTCAGTTGGGAGTTTTTTGTTAATCTTTGTTTTTTAGTAGCACATTAGTAGAAGATTGAACAAAAGTGTACATGCGATCCTGATGTTGATATGATTGTGTGTATGGAAAGCAAGTTTAGTTCAAAGTTCCAAACTGGTGTGTTTCGATGATTCTTGTAAAATTTGTGATTTATTTTTATTTGCTGCTGTTTTAGGGTCGATATGTTGTTGATGCGAACCAAGGGAAGAAATCTTATATTCCCTCAGTTAATGGATCTGAAACTGCACCATGGACCACGCATAGAGTGGATAATCACTCCACAGAGAATGGAATCCTTTCAAATTCCAGTTATCACCATGATCAGCAAACACAGCAGCCTGCAAGAAATGCTCAAGATAGTTTGAGCACGACATCCCTTTCTAGTTCATCGACTCAAGGAACAACAAATGTAGTGCAACAAGATTACAGTAGTTATGCAGCATACAACCCTACAGATCCATATGGTTATGGAAGCACCGGATATTCAACAAGTTACTATAATAATGGTTATCAGCAGCAAACCAACCATTCATACTCTCAGCAACAACCAAACCATTCATACTCTCAGCAGCAACCTAGCCATTCATACTCTCAGCAGCAACAACCTAGCCATTCATACTCTCAGCAGCAACAACCTAGCCATTCTTACTCGTCGACTGTAGGAGCGTATCAAAACACAGGTGCTCCTTATCAGCCTCTTTCCTCATTTCAGAATACAGGGTCTTATACTGGGACAACAAGTTATTCAACCACTTACAACAATCCTGGTGATTATCAGACAGCTGGAGGTTACCCAAGCAGTGGATACAATAATCAGACTACCTTGTGGAATGATCCCAATTATGCAAATTATACATCTCAACAGTATTCAACCTATGCTCCAGACACAACAAGTGCTTATAGTTCCGGTACTGCAGCTTCGATGTCAATGAACAACGAGCAGCACTACAAGCAATGGGCTGATTATTACAGTCAAACAGAAGTTATTTGTGCTCCCGGGACAGAACACCTGTCTGCTGCTAGAACATCTAACCAGGGAAGTGCCGTGTCTGGTGTGTATCCTACTTCCAGCACCCAGCCTCCCTCATCTTTCACCCCGACATCTCAGAGGACTGAATCTGCGTCTTCTGATTTGCCTACTTTGCAGGTACATTATCTCGGAGCTAGCAAGAGCAAATTGCTACCATGAAGATATCTATGCATGTCCCTGTTCTTATTTTTCTCCTTACTCCTACCATTATTTCATGATCAGCTTTTGATTTGACCTTTTCTGTGCTTAAGCTTAATTACTTTTCTATTATTGAAATTGTGATCTGAGGTCCTGCCTGGTGGGTGGGGAGGGGGTCCTTGAGATAAGGGACCATGGACTAGATTGAAGAATATCAGGGAGGGGTTGGTATATAATTTCCTGGGTTTGATTTGATTAGAATCTGATATTTGAGTATTTAGGATGCTGTTGTTGCATGAGAATTGTTGTCTTGTGGGTAAGGTCACATTTAATATCTGTTTGGTGATCTTGTGATCTATGCATACCCCATCCTTGGCACGATCAATTTATGTTATTTAAATTTGTTTGTGAACCAATAGGAATGATTTTTCCACTTGAATATTTAAAGAAAAGCCTCCTGTAGGTTCTCAAATTACAGAGTGGGCTGGAGAAAAAGTTTTGAAGTGCTCTATTCAAACACAACTATTGCTTCCCTTGTAATGTAAAATGATACGTGCATAATTAAGATTCTTCTGTTTTAAGATGATGCATGTGATGTGGACTGGTGGACATGTTCTAGACATCTGTCTTTTCTCTCTCAGCAAATAACTGCAGCATGTTAGCTTTTGATGTTTTTAAAGAAACTGGTGAAAAGAGAGCATGAAAGTTTTATGAAAGTAAAATTTGTCATTCTTGAGAATTGTTGGGGTTTTAAGGGATGCTGAATTGCGAGAGACGGGAGTTTTAAGGGATGCTGAACTGCAAGAGACTTGCGAAGTTTCATTATTCTATGTTTTTTTTTCCTCGATTTAAAATATGTATTTTAAAATTATGTCCTGATTTGGTGTTAATTCAGAAGGTGTAGGAAAACATTTTTGTGACAGATTCTTTCAGGATTCTGTCATAACATGATACTGCAATTGTGATATTTTCAGGAACTGCAAGTTTCACTTTCATAATACTTTCAAGCTTTCTTTAAATACATCAATAGTTAACATGCCACAATTATTTGAGAGAGAAAAAAAACAGATGTCTAGAAAATGTCCACCAGTCTAGCCGCATCATAATTCATATGCATCATCTTAAAACATGAAAGACTTGTAGAGTTTTGTTATTCTATGGTGTTTTTTTTTTTTTTTTACTTTTCTCAATTTAAAATATGTATTTTAAAATTATGTCCAAAGTTGATGTTAATTCACAAGGCATTGTATTAAAGGAAAAGGTATTTTCAGGTTTCTGTCATAACATGATACTATCTATGTGATAAGGATTCATAACTGGTTTCTGGTCTGTAATCATATGCTTAATTGATTATGATATTATTTCCTATCAATAATAGCATGGATGCTTTTAATTTGTCAATATGATGCATCTGCTAGAGATTACTTGTCCAGACATGTTACAGCTCTTGTTGCTATGTGGCTCGTTTCTATATATGTGTTCCTTCTCATTCTCGAGAATGTTTTAATGTTTGATCCCCAATTGCTTGTCCTGATTTGGGATTATAGTTCCAATATATATATATGTGAGATCCTCATTTGACTTTGTTGGGGTTTGCAGCATATTTGACTACACGTGAGATCCTCATTTGATTTTATTGGGATTTACTATGTGGCTCATTTCTATATATGTGTTCTAATTCTCGAAAATGTTTTAATGTTTGATCCTCAATTGCTTGTCCAGTTATGTGATTATAGCTGCGATATATATGTGAGATCCTCGTTTGACTTTGTTGGGGTTTGCAGCATATTACATGTATTAATTGTGCTGGATTAGCTAATCATTTCACAACAAAAGCTTAGTTACTCAAGTTAATGTTGTCTTTCTTGGTTTTCTTCTCAGACCAGTGCAACTATCAGTAGTGCTCATGATGGCTGGAAACAAGGGGCTCCAAGTTTTCAAATTCACCATGCTAGTCCTACGCAACCACACTTTCAATATTCTCTTGATTCAAAAGCTTCATATGATAATTTTCAGGAACAACAACAGACTGCTCATCAAGGTCCTAATTCACAATTTCCTGCTGCTCATCAGGTGACCCAGAGCTATCAATCACCTCTGCCAAATGCTCCATCTTTAGATACTCGAAGGGTAAACATGATGCAGATTCCAACAAATCCTAGAATTGCTTCAAATTTAGCTTTGGGCTTATTGAAAGCCGATAGGGATGGCTCTGTGACCAATGCAGCAGCAAAACCTGCTTATATTAGTGTGTCGATGCCAAAGCCAAACAACAAAGTGTTGTCCAATGACACAGCTATTTCCATGCTTAAGGTGATATTGGTTTCTTATCGACTTGTCCTTCTAAAAGTTAATGTTTCCACACATAATTTGTCTTTGAGGTACCCACCAAAAAGTCAAAGTCTAAAGTTGTTTTAATTTACTTATAAATCTCTAGTTCTTTTTGGCAGAACAATTTCAAATTATGACCCTGGTATTCTAGATGTTAGAAGATTTGCCAGATCCCTTTTGTTTTGATAGCATGTAACTTAGTGTGGAGGGTTTCACCAATTCTTTTGTTGTTTCTAAGCTAAAGACTTAGGTTATTTGAAAAGGTTGGGCTGTATTCATAGATGTGATGTTTAAAAAGAATCCTTGAATATCTATGCAAGCAGCATTGATGAGAAAGAAGTGACGGGTGGTTTTTGACCTGAAGTTGTAGATGAGTAGGATTGATTGAAGAGGGGGTTGTGCGGTTGGAGTGGTATATGGCTATATTCTTCTATACAGATAACAGAAAAATTCCTGCCTTAATTGCTCTAATCATTTTTTGTCTAGCATGGAGGAAGTATAGGACTTTTGAGGGAGAGAAGTTACCTTTCTCTGTTGACATTCCATAGTCAGGCTAAATCTTTATGCTTTTGGTATAAAGCATGATATTTTGATGTTGTTCAAGGTTTATTTTTGTCTGTAGGTGGTGACAGATTTTTTTTTATTAATTATTTTTTGGGGGGGGTTAGGGGGGCGGACAATTTCCAACTTCTGGATTGTACCACATCGGTGTTCCTTAGATGAGGTTTTGCTTATCCCAAAAAAAAAAGAAAAAAAGAGGAACTCTTACAAGAGAGTTTTCTTTTTTCACAAATTGTCTTTTATCTTTCACTGTTTCATTAAAAATATCATCTGAATATTGTTTTTATGCAGCATTAATAACTTTCTTGCTTCTTGCAGCCTGGAATGTTCCCTAAGTCACTGTGTCGTTATGTTGAAAGGGCTTTCGATCTCTGTAAAGATGACACACAAAGGGTAGCTTGTCAGGCTATCATGAAGGAGGTGAGTTGCAGTCTATAAGCTATTTTGGCATCATTTGTTGCTTCAAAGTGTGCAACATCATATGCTCATTTTCCTTTTTTCGCTTTATTTTTTCCCCTTTTGCATGGTTTTAAGCTTAGAATTGATTATATGACACTTATTATAACTTGTAGAATCCATTTGTTCTGACATGTAACAAATAGATTGTCAACATCCTGTTTAACATGGTCTAAAAATATGTTATTTAATGCATATGGGCAGCAACAAAGAAGTTATCATTCTTGATGCTAAAACTGTATCTTAGAATTGATATATTAAGATGAACTAGAGTGGCTACATCTTGTTGCAAGGTAGAAATTTGATAGAATTTTCATATTTTAGTGGGCTGCCTCTTCTTCTATGATCTGCCCATGTCTTGGCTGATGAGTGTTGTGATAAGTGAGATAGTGGCAAGAGATTCAAAGAAATCACTGAAATCTAGTAAATATAAAGAACTCGTAAGATTTTGGAATAGTGAAACTAAATGTAGATGCCTTTTCTTATCCATCTAAGACTCTGGTATGAAGTCTGATACACTATTTTGGGAGTCTCTGCAACTAACTCCTGAAGTCTTAAACTATTTCTGTCAATTACCTTGCATCTTTGTCAATTGTTTGTTCAGTTCAGTTTTGTTCTAATCATCCAAATTCAGAAAGGCGCCACAGGATTTGATCTCTAAGCTATTTGAGGCTATATCTGCTGAAAATTCTCTGTTACATCATGTTCTGTATGGTCTTCTTTCTTATTGAGATTTAGTAACATGGTGTTCCTGGAGTTTTTTAAATTGCCATGGTTTCACTTATGTTAATTTGTTCTGATTTTTGATAGCATGTATATCAAGTTTTTTTCTCCTTTTTTTCCAGATCATCACGAAGGCAACTGCCAATGGTACACTTAACACTCTAGACTGGGATGCGGAGCCTCTTTTTGCAATACCAAATTCTGAGGCTGTCAATGTGGAGTATGTAACCTTTCGGCCACTCTCTCCTCTTACTATCATGGCTTCAATAATTCTTGTAATCTAGCTTATATTTGACCTTTTAGCAACTATAGGTGGATATAAAATTTCTTTGAATCCAACAATAAACATTTGTTGAACTTTTATGGTTGCAGGAGTTCACAATATTCCACTCCTGTTTCTTCAGTACCGAAGTATAAAAGGAGTCCAAGCAGACGATCTAAAAGTAGGTGGGAGCCTTTACCAGAAGAGAAATCAGTAGACAAATCTGTTTCCACCAGTAATGATATTGTAAAATATGGTGGTTGGGACAGAAAGGTATATCTTGTTGCTCTCATCTTTTCTCCCTCCTCTCATTACGTATTAATTTCTTGGGAGTCATTGTTGGCTCCTGTATTTTGAGTTTGGAGGTGCTCTCTGCATCTTGTTTGGATCATTTATTAACCTGTTTAACTATACAGGCTCCGAGTGCGAATTCCGAGAGCAAGGAGAATGCATTGAATAATGTGAAGTTTTCTTTATCGGAGCAGAAACGTCCAAGCAAAAATAATCAGAGGCCAGTTAAGAGGCAACATCTTGCTGATAGTTTGGATGCTGCTTATAACGATGCATCAAGTGACAGTGATAAGGAGCAAGGTTTAACTGCTTATTATTCTAGTGCAATTTCAATTGCCAATACACCAGAGGAAAAAAAGAGACGTGAGAGTCGCTCTAAGAGATTTGAAAAGGGACAAGGATATCGAACTGAAGTTAATTATTTCAAACCAAAAAATGCTGGTGCTGGGAACTTGTACAGTCGGCGGGCGAGTGCATCGATGCTTAGCAAAAGCTTTGATGACAGTGGAAGTAAAGCTGTTGAAGACATTGATTGGGATGCACTAACTGTCAAGGGTACCTGCCAAGAAATTGAGAAACGTTATCTGCGCCTTACTTCTGCACCTGATCCCTCCACTGTAACTATCTAACATCTTAATGTCATTTTTATCCTTTTGCATCCATAAATGAACAGAAGTTGACTTTTTAATTTTTTTTAGAGAGGAAGGAAAATAATGGAAAAGACAATAGATGAGGAAAATATTTTGATCTCTTTTTTTGGAAGAGAGGACAGTAGGACGGATGAAAGGGAGAAAATTTATTTTCCCTTGTTTGGTAAGAAGAAGAAAAGGAAGGAGTTTTTTTTTGGTGTTTTGGGTGGGAATGCTGCTGTTTACTTTTTTTTCATAAGATGCTACACTTTAATTTCAAAATCAAGGTTAAAATTAGAAATTTAATTTTTCTGCCATTTACTTCCCTTTTTTTATGAGATGCTGTTTTAAATTCAAAATCAAGGGTAAGATTGGAAATTTAATTTTGGTGTTTTGGGTGGATTACTTTGCTGCTGTTACTTTTTCTTTTCATGAGATGCTACTTCTCCCCATCTTATTTCCTAATTGGAAGACTTTTCTCACATATTTCCTTTCATTTATTTTCCTCTCACTTCCCAAGCAAAAGATGAGTTATACACAAATATATAATGTGATTTGTTTGGTCTGAATCTGTACTGCTTTGCAGGTGAGACCAGAAGAAGTGCTGGAAAAGGCTCTGCTTATGGTTCAGAATTCTCAAAAGAACTACCTTTATAAATGCGATCAATTAAAATCTATTCGTCAAGATCTAACTGTACAACGAATACAGAATCAGCTGACAGTTAAGGTGTGTGTGATACCTATTTTACCATGCAACATGAAAATTTCTTATTCTTTTGTTTTGAGTCTATTTAGTTTTGTTGTTGTGTATATTCAGGTGTATGAAACGCATGCTCGATTAGCACTGGAAGCAGGGGACTTGCCCGAGTATAATCAGGTTGGTGGGGCTATTAACATGACCATAAACCATGTTATTTTTCTCTAGTTCATTGTGTTGGCTGGACTTTAGTCAAACTCCTTTTGAAAATTTGTTGCATTGCTCATTCATCCAGGTTTTTCTTCCTGAGACTAGAAGCGATTTTCCATTTACACATTCTTATTCTAAGTAATCAGTTGAACATTTCCAATAAGACATTGCACCTGGCAGAACAGTCTGCATGCTAATAATTGTGCTGATGCATTATATCTGAGGCCATAAAAATTCTGTAGCTGGAAAAATGATGTTTAGTCACGTTAGTTGTGGCTGGATGATTTGAAAACTCGTAGGAAAATGGAGCCTTAAAGCTTTTATCTAGCATGCAGTTTTTTGTTGTATATGTTCTGTCATCATCAATGTAATGTACCATTGTGGACATATTTAGACTCCTTTGCCTTAATTTATTCTCGGTTACAAGTATTGTTTTGGAACTTTTACACTGACATGGTATCCATGTATTAGTGCATTCTTTCTTGCCAGTGCATGTCAAGTTTCCTACATTGTAGAAGCTTGTGCTTTATTGGAGTTTGAATCTGAAGTAATGTGTATTTCATTGCTTGAAATTCAAATTTCAAAAAACAGAAAGATATCAGAATCAATGAAGCAGTTGCCTCTCCAATACTGTGATAAATTATTTATAGAATATGATGATTGTGATTATTGTAGCTGCTTATAATTTTTTCCTTTCTCTATTTTGTTTCAGTGTCAATCCCAGTTGAAAACCCTCTATGCTGAAGGAATTGAAGGACGTCATATGGAGTTTGCAGCTTATAACTTACTGTGTGTTATATTGCACTCGAATAACAATAGAGATCTTGTATCATCGATGTCAAGGTTAGTGACATTCACTCAATTAGAGTTTGGTTATGCTGATGCTCGATGTTGGACATTTGCTGTATTAGAGTTTGATTACACTGATGCTCTACGTATTGAATTGTCTTTTTGTTGCATACTTTGGGTTTTTAATGTGTAAAGTGCATGCAAGGTTTAATTTTCACCTGCTGACTCCTAGGATAATCAGTGTAGATCAGTCTGCATTCATTTGTTACAATACAAAATGATTTTGCTACAATTTAACACTACTGTTTTGATTTTCCAGATTAACTGAGGGAACAAAGAAGGATAAAGCTGTTAAACATGCTCTTGCAGTTCGTGCAGCTGTCACTTCAGGAAACTATGTAATGTTCTTCAGACTTTATAAGGAGGCGCCTAACTTGAACACTTGCCTTATGGGTGGGCATTAGAAACTCTCCTCTTTTTGAAATTTCACTTTGGCAATCCATTATTGACAAGAATGTTTGTCCTCTCACAGATCTCTATGTTGAAAAGATGCGGTACAGGGCTGTGAGTTGCATGTCCCGGTCATATCGCCCTACAATACCAGTTTCTTACATTGCACAGGTTCTGGGCTTCTCTAGTGCGAGTGATGGAAATGATGAGAAGGACTCAGATGGGTCAGGATTAGAGGAGTGTGTGGAATGGATGAAGGTCCACGGTGCTTGCCTGACCACAGATAACAATGGAGAGATGCAGCTTGATACAAAGGTATCTTCAATTTAACTATAAATTTTCACAAGAACATATAACACTTACTTTGTGCCTAAGTATTGCTATGGCACTGAGCCTTAGATGCTACTGGATTTCCATCCCTTGTCCAGTGGAAAAACAGTTAAACTCCAGGATTCCCTTGGGTTTAAGCAATGACATATTTCTACTCTGTCTGGGAGCCATTTGTAGGAATAGATTAGGTCTTGATCTGCATCAGTGGAACCCTTCTGGATCGATGGAACCTATCTGGAACCCTATTACATCACAGCATTGCAGACTGCTATTTTTGAAACCGTAATCTCATTAATCTTCAAGTAATATTATGAAATTTACCCTAAAAAATTAATCCAGTGCATTCCCTTTGCATTTTTTTCTGTTTAGCTGTCTCTAGTTTGCAACTAAATGAACCAAACACAATACAAGCTTAGACTAATGTTTTGTATAACAAAGTTTTTTAAACGAATTCAACACAACACGCAAAATAAATGGCCAAAATGTTGCATTAAATTACCACCAATGTCATTGTTTGCATTCGTGCTGAATTCATTAAGAATAATTCATTATACGAAGCATTACTCACAAGCTTATGGATGCTTGTTTTATGTATTTTTGGTTTCATTATGACTAAATGTTGGGTGCTTGATGTGCAGGCTTCATCTTCCAGTCTATATATGCCAGAACCTGAAGATGCTGTGGCCCATGGAGACGCTAACCTGGCTGTTAATGATTTTCTGACACGGACATCCTTGTAGCCAAGGTGATTTATATTGATAACATAGTAAGGAAAAACTTGTGCCGCCCTCAACAATACATTCGTACAACCAGGAACGCAGGGTATTATCTGGGCCGAGGAGTTTAGTTCAAGCCTGTGGAGGTTGGCTGTAACATTAGAGAGGGTAGATCATAGGTGTATAGAGTTGGAACAGACGATGAAATAGGGCGCACAAATTCCCCTTAGAAATGATTTGCCTAGGGTTGCTGAGTGCTCTGAGCTGGCACGATAACTTGTGACTAGATTGTTTGCTTTTTGTAACAATGATTCATTCTTTATTGGGGAAGAAAGACATGGCATGGCATGTTAAAAGTACTCGAAGAGGAAGGAAATAAGAAACGTGAGTTTTGTTGTGTGTTATATATTAATGAAAGTTAATGATTTTTTTAGCATTAACATGCAATTGTTGCTTGATTTGCTGCTTCTGTGAGGTGAATTTTAGAGAGTGACGGAATGAATCTCGGGTTTAGGGAAGGCCACTTCTACAGTTGAAAAGCATCGGATTTGATTGCGGTAGCTTAGGTTTCTAGATATATTTTAAAATTGTGATTTACTTTAAATCTATTAAATTAATGTTTTATATATACATATTTTTTTAATGGTTTTGATGTTATAATATTAAAAATAAAAAAAATATTATTTTAATTTATTTTCAATTGAAAAGGTACTTTGCATAACAATATCAATCATCATATTACTCTCTAATGATCATTGTTCGGCCGAGACAACCGGTCAAAATTTTTCATGTTCTAAACGGAATAAGAAAAACGTTAGTGGGATGTGCGAAAATCCTTGAAGAAAACACAGTGAAAGACCACTAGAAGCATGAGGAAGATAATTTTATAAGGGAATCTTCAGGATGCATGTTGTGGTGGAGGTTACTTGAATCTGATTGCCTGGGTTTATGGCCCTATTCTTTGTTAATTGTCACTCTTACTCGTAATAAAAACAATGGATCCAAAAGCACCTAAGAAATCTGATACTAGACTCCCTTACTTTAAGGTCCTCAAATATGCCAAATGCCGGTTAATCTTTCTGGCAGCATTCCTCCCGATCTTGCCGATATGTCTTTTCAACAGATGAAACAAATTTAAACAAGCGTGTTACCACAACCAACCTTGACAATGTCACAAATAAAAACCTAAATATGGCTCCAAAACAACAAACTAGTATTACAAAACAAGTGTTAAAACATTAATTTTTGTTTTTGTTTACAAATCACTCATTTATTCAATCCTTACTAGGGGCGGATTCAGGCCAGATGCTAACTTTCTCTTTCTCGTACTTAACATACAAAGCAGTAACCGCGGTTACAAAATAAACCTGAATCAACACAATTGCTGGTGTGTGATAGTTAATTACACTTTTACCCGTTGCAAGCTCTACTAATAACAAAGCTGATAACCCCAGAATTGCGATCCTCCCGTTTACCCGTTCACTATACGGGCTAAACCCAAGTTCCACTTTTAACCCACCAGAAACCGATTCTTTTAAAGGAACTGAAGGAAGGTACATTCCTGACCCTGACCCGGATGAGGATTTCCCTTTCTTAGCTTTCCGGAGCTCTGCTTTCTTGCCGGTCCCGCTTCGGTATCGAAGTCGAACCTGGGACAGGCGGCTCTCGAATTGATCATTAGATTCGGACCCCGGTTTGGAATCGGGTTCTTGGGTTGTGCCTGGTTTGTTGTCATCTGTGGTCGCACGGGTGGTGAAGGTGTGTTTGTGCACGTGGGATCTGATCGGGAATGCGGCGCGTGGGGAAGGGAAATGAGTTGCTGCTGCCGTTGTTGAGAGTTGCAGAGAGGGTGAAGATGGTAGTGTAGCCATTGTTAGATTTCTGGTGAAGTTGTTCTCTTTTAGTGCGTGTTGTTTTGTTTGGATAAGGCACAAAAACTCTCCGCCTGTCAGCTATTTCTTTTCTTCTTTTTTGTGGCGGGAGTTGTTAGTTAGCGATTGGCGCAGTGAGTGCTACGTGTATTTTATTAATGGGTAGTTTTGTCATTGTAAAATTCTTTCATGTGGATGGGCCTACCACTCTCACAAATGTATTTAAATGGACTTACTAAAGAGTTCAATGTGATTGATATTGGGCTAGTATCGGCCCAGTTTTAGATTTAAACTACAGATAGGATTTGGGCCCATGATAAAATTCTAACCCGGCCATAGCAGAGTGAGTGGGGGAATTATTAGGTACTCTTGGGGTAGTATTCTTCCATTGAACTATCATGGACTCTCATTGTTATGTGAGTGAGAAAACATTATTTCATCTATCGAGCTGAGTATATTAAGCAACGTGTCGAGCTACTGTTGGCATCTACATCTGTAATAGGAGTGATCTTAGAACTTGAAACGGTGAAAGAAATTTGTTATTGAACAATATTTATGAGCTGTGTCATTTCAAAAATTAGACGTAAAAGATGAATTGTCAGATAGACTTGGTATATCATGTTATTCATAGATTAGGCCAATAAATGTGAGATATATGGATAAACTTTTAGTGATCCCTGTCTAACGATATGATTATTTTACATAATTTCATCCACTTATTGTATTTATTGGTCTAATGTGGTACACCGTCATGCTCTTGAGTATTTAATTCAAGTTTCTTTCTTCTAAAATGTAGAATAGAATAACATCCCCATTGAAGCAGCTTTCAAGAAAAGTGTAAAAAAAAAAATAGAAAGATTAATTTTAAAAAATATTAAATATTAAGTTAAAAAGTTAAAAAAATAAATCAGTATCTAATAAACTAAAATCAATTTTTAAACTCGTTATTCTGATCACGAGGCTAATTTTATAAAAGATAAAAAAAAAAAACAGAGCAAAATTTATAATAAAAAAATTAGACATCGACAATATTTTCCTCACATTTTTTAATTTTTTTATATAATTTATGTGGCCCTCTGTATATAAAGTGTACAGTTCCACATATTTTAATTTATCTGGGCTTGAAGCAATCTATCAAAGTGATCGATACCGAAGCCAGATCACATCTCTTGTGCACTTAATACTATTTTTTTTATACGAACGCATGCAGCAGAACAGGAGGTTAGGCGCTTACATCCCACATCGATAAAGCAGAAGATAATGTTGAGAGCTGCACCTATAAAATGCAATTGAAGAGAATGCCCAAATCATACCTTTCTCGGCCTTTTGGCTAAGATCAAGTGTAGTATCTGTTCTTATCAGTTTAATATCTGATACGTGGGCCATAGGTCCACACGATATTAAATTAATTTTTTAAAGGGGAGGATCCACAGCAGTAGCTTGCTACTGGGATCTTCACGCGTCGCCCATGCGTTGCACTATTGCAAGGGCGAGGCGCACCCTCCAAGTCGAGTCTAAGGGTTTCGAGTGTCCAAACAAGTTGAGGTCTCATATCAGCCTGTAACTCAAGGTTGCCTAATGAAAGTATTAACTTATTCACTCGTCTAAAACTGGGAGAGACGTTAAAGGAAGCCCAGTTTAAGGGAAATTTAGTCCTTAGACGCTTTTATCTAGGATGTTACTAAGTAAATACTAATTAAAAAAACATTATTTATTTTCTTAATCTTTCATCTTTTTTACTTAATTGGTGAAAAGAGTTATTAACAGTGGCCATCTGAGTGGAACTCCAACAGACAAGAAAAAACTGCGTACTGTAGAAGCAACTGTAGAAGCAATGTGAAGCAATCGCAATAGTAGAAGCAACTGAAAGCTAGATTGAGTATTTATACAATGATAAAGGCCTGGCTTGCTTGCCTTTCCAAAACTTTGAAGGAAAGGTTCACTTCGGCTTAGATTCTGATTCCGGGTAGTTTAGATAGAATTGAATTTTTGATTGATCCAAGTACTATGAATGAGGAGATGTTTTCTCTCGATTTCATTGACTTTCATAGGAGGAGGAACCTTATAAATATCATATTGATTATTATCAAGGTTCGGAAAGAATTACTAACAAAATATCGCATTTGAAAGCTCATTTACTCTAAAATTTGGACAAAAACAGAATTGTGATGCCGTGATATTGGGGAGAGACAGGTAATATTTTAATAGTCAAATTAACGCCTCAATTGGCGAAAGCAACAAACCAGACTTGGAAAGAACAGCAAGAGTAGAGACAAGAAAGAGAACCAATGAACAAAGGGGATACGAATCCCACATCGCTCAAACAAGGAGCATTGGAAGCTGCACGTATAAAGTCTAACGGAAGCCCCAATTTTCCACCCACCTTTCATTGATATATGGGCCTAAGGCCCATATGTTATCAACGTGAATATTTTTAGGGGGTGCTCATCACGGTAGATTGCTAATGGCGTGGATTACACCTCCATTCATTGTTGACACCCAGAATTCCAATCATTGTTGAAGCCCAGAATCGATTCATGCTGAATAACTGACAATTTTCTTATTTCATTATATCAGATAAGATTTTCTAATTTTGTGAGGAATATTGTAAAAAAATCAAATATTAGGGATCCAGCTCAATATTGCTTATCCCCGGGCTCATGTTAATTTTGAATATGCACATGCATGGCGTAATAGTATGCACGTCGGCTGACACTTGCTTATATATTTGTGTGTGGGCGAGTATTTAAATGATAAGAACTTGCAAATATATTAGTACATAATTAATAATATAGGAATAATTAATTGAATACAATAACAATTAACAGTATAGGTGTCCAAAAAACATAATTTAACTTTTATAAGTATTACTGCTAGAGAATAATATAAAAATATTTTAAATCTCATTTAATAATTTAAATTATTAAATTAAAATAATTTTTTAATATAGTATATATCATCAAAATACAGCAGAGTTCGTGAAAAATGACTTGAGCCACAACCCGGATATAAATGTCACGACAGAACTTCTAGCCCAAAACGCAGCAGAGCTCATCAAAAAGTAAAACAAGAATCCTGGAAGACCTCTATCAAGCCCCCAACAGCCCAAAATGTGGTCACGGAGAGCGCGAATGTCAAGCAAAACAAAGACGGTAGTGAAACAAGTGCGTGAGTTATTATCACATACGATGATCTTCTGCATGTGTTATGAGCAGTTTCTCTCATGAAAATATTCCTTTCTTGGAGGAACACCGGAAGCGCATCACCACAGAGGAAGAAAGCAGCTGCCATGCCAAAAGAGATAAACCCTACCAAGTCTGGTTGTTAGAATTCGAGTAATGGGCTAATTTATTGCACTTGTGATCTCCAAGCTGTGCAGAAGGATCCTCTAACATACATGTATGTTCGTATGCCAACCAAAAGGGAATATCATGCTCACGGGCTCTTTGAACGTGCAAGGGAGTGTGCCTTTCCCTCTTCTTTGTGCAATTAAAATACTCTAAAAAAATAAATACATGTATTTATTTGATGAACGGGGCAAAAGAGCTTTCTCTCCCAACCAATTAAAATACTCTAAAAAAATAAATACATGTATTTATTTTATCATCTATAACCCATCATTTAATTTTTCTAATAGGGATTTACAATACATACTGCAAGATATTACTGTCATATTAGTTTGTATTTTGATATGATTTATTTGTTTGTAGATAATTTTCTTATCTTTAAATTATTTTACGAAAAGGAATTGTTGTGTACGTGTGCTTCTATAGTATAATAGATTCATAGTGAAGTTCGGCACCAATTGGCAACCATATATATATATATATATAGATTTTCGTAAGCTTTAGCATTTAATGCTCGCATGCAAGCGTTAATACTTAATGCCTGCCCTTTGCAACCAAACCCACTCCCTTTGCCAGGAGTGCAAAATTAATGAACCATACCAAAAGATACAGCCTTTCAGGTGGGTGTTTATGGTTTAGGGTACCTTACCCATAATGCTAAGGCACTCCTCTTGACGGGTCGGCCTTGTGAAAGCTTTCAATATTCCTTTGTTGGGTATACTGCCATATGTGTTGCTGAAAACATTATTAAGATTACTTCATACACAACTAACCCCTGGGAAAAAGATAGACGAATGGAAGAGGAAACTGAAGTGGCAGCAAATGATTTTCTACTGTTCATAAAAATAACACAGAGAGGCAAACTTGTAGTCCCCGAATTTCCTGCGATTGTTTCGTTCCCATGATTATTTTGTGTCGAAAGCAGAGGATTAACTAGGCCACCAACCTAGAAAAAGGGCTCGGGAGAATCATGTTTATCGTCCCATGACTACAGTACTCAAGCTGGCAAGCAACTCGGTTTCTTAGGTAACCGGCCGCCCTGAAAACCTTCAGGCTTCATCCATGTGAATAGGCATATATTTATGACACATCAAACATCCCATCTGAAACGAACGACTCGATCTGAGATAATCTGATCTTTTCTGATAATATAATAGTCTAAGTAGATGCTGGGATGTTGATCATAAACACGTTCTCAAGTTAATAGATGAAAAAAAAGGAGTCTATGTAATATATCTAATGTAATTAAGGAAATGATAAAACCTACTTTAAGGCAACTTAATTAGTTTTAATGAACTCTCAAGCTATTATACTAATATAAATCCATACCCTCTTTTATGTATTTCTGCACGCAAGCCCTTTTGAACCTTCACGGCTATGGCTCAGGGACCAAGTTCATACCATATATCACTAATCCTTGCCTGATGAAATTAAATACAAAACTTAAGAATTGGATTTTTCAAGTCTTTAACAATCAGACACACAAGTGTACTGCTAGTTAGGTTGTCTCTCCTCCTAACACTACCTTACCAGCACTAACTAAAATATAATAATTAACAATCACAAAAGACTTGTGGAAAGCAACAGCCACTCCCCCTAGATTATGAAAACTGAATTAATGAATTGAATATAAGAGTACTGTTTTGTTTTTTTTAATCTAAATGAGCATTAATATTGAACTATATTATATGTAGCAGTTTTACACCAGAAGGCTCCAACGGTTGAGTAATTCCAACAGAACAAATTCAGGAAACAAAGAAAAAGAAAAACCCACACAAAATATGATCCTCCCGCCAAACACGACCCTTGTAACCACCATCTAAACATTACCCTCGGGCCTCATCACCTTCTCTTGTTCTTGCTTCCAAACAACAAAGATATGTAAAAGAGAATCCTAAACAGGAACCCCCACGCCACGGTGACCCACAGGCAATTCCACTTGCTCAAATCTGTAATCCCTTGTTGCTGCAATATGTCGGTCCCAGTAGTCAAGCATGTGGAGCTAGTGATCTTCGTTCCCAGTGTATTGCTCATTGATTCCAGCAGTTGAAGTTTCAGTGATGTGGATACTTCCCCAAGTGGACTTTGGTCGAAAATCTGAACACCCCTCACAAAACACTTGGCTGGATCTTGAAATTCATTTAGCAAAACAGCTTCATAAGGGTATTTCACCAGTGACAAGTAGTGAAACCATATCCAGTAGGCAGGGATTCGATCACGATTGATAAAGAACCCACTGAAAAGCAGGAAGTATGCCAAAATAGCCACAACTATGGTATAACCAAGCATGACATGAGGCACCACACCAGACAGAAATGTCACGAATGAACTTCCAGCCCAAAATGAAGCAAAGATTATCAAAAAGTAAAACAAGAACCCTGAAAGACCACCATCTAGCCCAACAGCCCAAAACGTCGTCGCAGAAAATGCCAACGACAAGAAAATCAACGATGGTAAAACAACAAGCCCATGAGATAACACATAAGATGATCTTCTATAAGCATTATACGCAGTTTCTCTCATGAAGATATACCTTTCTTGAAGAAAAACCGGAAGAGCATCAGCACAAGTGTAGAAAGTTGTCGACATGGCAAAAGCGAAAAACCCTAATCGCTCTTGCACTCCTTTTGGTGAATTGTCAAGCTGCCAAAACATCGTAGCTAAAATAAACCCAGTAACCAGGACAGCACCCAATCGAATCCCGAACAATTCCGGCATTCTTCGTGAATTTAAGAACGACCTTTTCGACAACACTGCCATTTCTATCAAAACTGAATTTGCAAAAGTGGGCACCATTGAATTTGGACTTATAGCATCATTATTAGTAGCACCAGACACCAACTTCCCTTTAGAAATGGAAGCACTAATAGCTTCTTTAAGTGACAACCCACCCCGGTCCGGTTCACTCCCTCCATTTCTTGAATGCTTCAGATCCTGCCATGATTTATTAAACTCCACCAAACTCCTGGTCCCTCCTGGTGACCCTTCAAGCTCTCTAATCAAATCCAAAGCAAACTCCGTCCGGTTCTCATTCTCTGGTATCGGATGCCCGAAGTCCGAGAAGTAAACCGGTAAATTCATCGGTGAACCACTATAAACAGTTTGTCCACGCGATAAAAATATCAACCGGTCTAACAACCCAAGAATTCGATAACTTGGCTGGTGCACTGACATAATCACAATACTCCCGCTCTGTGCTATCCTTTGCAAAACTTTCACCACCATAAACGCACTTGTTGAATCCAAACCGGACGTTGGCTCATCAAGAAAAAGGATAATTGGATCGTGAATTATATCAATCCCAATCGAGACACGACGTCGTTCTCCTCCACTTACACCTCGATGGCCTTCATCACCAATAACGGTTTTTGCCGCGTTTTTAAGCCCTAACTGTTCAATTAGTGCTTGCACGCGCAGCCGCTTTTTCGATTTAGACAAACTCCTTGGCAACCGAAACTCCGCCGCGAACATTAGTGTTTCTTCCACTGTTAGCATTGGAAATAGCAAATCGTCTTGCATGACGTAAGCTGATATCACCTTCAACATTCTAGACTCCAAAACCTCGCCGTTTAGAGTCTTCGTGCCTTTCAAGCTTCCTTTCGCGATTCGATTCGCGAGGGCGTCAATGAGTGTTGATTTTCCGGATCCACTCGCGCCGAGTACAGCCAGAATCTCGCCATCACGTGCCTCGCCGGAGATATCATTCAGGAGAGTCTTTGTAGTGGTGAAGAGGCTTTCGCCTCCGACAGGATCGGTATCAGTGGCGGGGCCGAGGCGGTGGATATTCCTGCTGGGGAGGATAGCCGGAAATTTAAATTTACGGCGAACTTTGACGCTGTAAGTGAGTTTGTTGAAGGAGAGAACGAATGGAATCGATCGCGGAACCTCAAGATTCGTGCTTCCAAGCTCGAGGACTTGGTGCACCGGGGTCTCGCTTCCATCTCCGGTGGCTTCACGGCTGACATCTCCGACGCGTTTTAGCATCTGTCCCAGAGTCGGCGAAGCCCCGGAGGCAGATGAGGCGGATAATGGTGGCTGGAGGTGGTTATTAGGGAAGTCCGTTGTGTAAAACGGCACTGTAAAAGAATTTCGACTAGGCGAGTAATTTTCTGCTACAACCCGGGACATTCTGATTCAGAAGCAAGAGAAGTGGATTTAAAGAAGATATTTAGAGAGGGTGAGGATAACGGTTGGATTGCATGCGGCACGCCTGTTGAGAGGTAACGCCGGTTAAAGCAGAGGAAACGTGATTGTGGTTGTGGTTTCTAGTGGCAGTGGCGGTGGAGGTGGTGTTTGGTTGGGGGTTTTAGAAGGAAAGGAGGAGCAAAATGAGAAGTTCTGGTTGTTTTTAGAGGCGTCTCTGTTTTAGAGTTTTGTGATTTCTTCTATATATAATGATTTGAATTGAATTGAAAGGGAAAGTGTGTGGGTAATTACTGTGTTAATTAAGTTTACAAGTTTAATTATGTTTAAGTGGTGTGATCATTTCACTGTGTGAAGAGGAGGCGGGAGGTGGTGAGAGAAAGGTGACCTAAATCTCCTAATCTGTTGCCTATACGTCTTCTTTTCTTCGGGGGAATGGGACATGACACGTGGGTGCTTAAGGTTGGTGAGAGTTGACATGTGGCAAAATGGGTTTCGTTGGTGGTGTTTCTATTTAGGGTTTAATTAAAGTAGGTTGGGTGTTGATCTACTGTTTGCGTAAGCAGAGTTGGAGTCCAAGTAAACAGGTAAGATGTATGGTAACTTCTATCGCCTCCTCTGCAGTGCTATTCTGATCTGGATCTGACTTGGTCTGTCTTGTTAGACCGAGAAACTAGTTACTTGCGACCCGATGCATCTGGTTGATGAAGAAACCTGCTTCTATGGTGAGCCCGAAAATAACGAGTTGACTCGGCTGTTCCGTTGAAATATCGATTAATTAGGGGATTTAGTGATTGGTTGGACTATTGAATCAAACACTTTAATTTTATTTTATTTACAAATTTAGTTTAATTCAAATATTAATTAGAGAAAATATATATACACGATTATTCAAAAGAAATATATTACAGTAGCAGAATAAATTAGTACTGTTTGTGTGGTCTGCATGCAAATGATCTCATAAATTTTTACTTGAAATGTTTAGGTAATTAATTGTCTACACACGCACCATTTGGAATGGCAATATATAATCATAATTTATTTATTATTTATCGAGTAATTAAAACGTTTAAGTATTAATAAACTATTTATTAAGTTTCAGATATTCAATATCTATTAATTATTATTTATTAATCAATAAAAAATAAAATAATATATATAAAGTATGTATATATTTATTAAATAATAAATATTATTCATATATATATATATATATATATCATATTTTATTAAAAAAATCTAAATATTCTACAAGTATATTTACATAATATAAATATATATTTCGGATTAGGTTTATGTGGATTTCATATCTGACTTAATTATCAATCAAGTCCAAAAAATATCCACCCATTCAGGTCAGGTCGGTGTCCACCGGATTTGGATTAAATTATTGTTCCTACACGTGAAGGTTGGGAGTCTAAATATTTATTTGATATTGTGGTAGTTTTTACGGTTATAATTTTAAAAAACACATTTAAAAAATATTTTTAGTTACAAATTTTTTAAATATAATTTTTTTAAATATATTTTTGCATTTAAAATAAATAAAAAATAAATCTTCATGAATATAAAATAGATTATTTTAGTTTCTACAAGCATACATCCTCTTATAAGCTGGTTTTTGTGCTTGGATATTGATAATGTGTGGAACTCGATGTAAAAAATAAACTGATTAACTGATTAAATAAATTTTTTTATAGTTAAAAAGAAAAAAAATGAACTACCATACAGGCAAACAATCACTCAATAAATGGTTGAACACCATAAATATAATTAAGATGTACGTGGAGCCGAACTCGTCAAAAGTTCGAAAATAACTTGGCTGTACCATGCTGGAGGGTTCGGGATGTATATTTCTTCACATGCATGTAAGCTATCTCGTGCCCCCGAATTGATTCTATCTTTTCCAGAACCCAAGGCCTCGTCAAGCATGTCGAAGGCTGCAGGTTGCATGAGAAAGTCTCGTTTTCTGCTGCTCTCCACGTTTTCCGGCCTTCGAAACTGAAAATTACTTCTTACCCTGACATGAAATTTCAAATTACTTTCTTTGAATATATTAATAACTTTTGGACAGAGGACCCGTCAAGTACTGCCCAAATCTAAATTAGGTCCTCGATTTAAAACAATTCCCAATAAAAAAAACTTTCCTGTCTATTGAACATTATCCAATTAATTAACCCTTTTTTAAAAAAAAGTTATTCCCTTAGAAACACTCAGGAGAAAAAAGAAAAAAAGATGACCCATCTGTCTCAAAACGATGCGATTTGTTGTCATATCATATATAATGGTGATTTAATTGGGCAGTGATTGATGGATGGGGGATCCAATTGAAAATTTATTTTGTCTGATGACCCAATTGAGAATCATGCAAACTTTAGGGACAAATATATCCACTTTCCATCTTAACATTTTAATCCGCGCAGGGTGAACAGAATAAAAATCACAGCGTTCATAACTCCACCAGTACTGGCCTAGATCTTGATGATTGAATAAAAATTAAAAGCAAAGTTTTGTGAATTTATGCCAGTAGCGTGGGCTTGAGTAGTTAACTTTTAGATTTGCACGGTTGTTTGAAACAAAATCAGTTATTAGATCAACTCCTTGCTAATGGGACGCAAATGAATTAATAATTCGAGCAAATAACGAATTTTGGAACACACAACTGGATGTATTATTTACTTTTCGTACCTCAAAGAAGACGACAATGGTTGCAAGCACAAAAGGGATCGAGCAGTAGCTAAGTTGGCACCCCTTTATGAGATCCTACAGCTAACAATCTAACCAAGTCTTCCTGCTTGCTTCCTGAAGAAAAAGGAGCCATTCGAGTTTAGATAATGTAATTAAAGCTTATCCCGAGCCTATTATTAATCTCTAAACATGGCAACTTATAGTAATTTTACAGCATTAAACCATCGATTATGGATGCGAAGTTAGCTGTTCATTACACACGAAAACCTTCAATGGAAACTTAAGAGAGAATATTATTGGCGTTGCCATGAAATTGAATAAATATAGTAAGCCACGAATTAATCAAATCTCTCTCAAGAACTAGTTCGATGTGCATAAAGAGGCATGCATGCTTCTAACACTCTATCTAGGTAGCTCAAAATGGAATTTTAAATTACAAGCAATTACATGGACCAGATATGGCTCCTCCAACGAATGGGAGCTTGTTGGATATTTAAGATGTTTAGTTCAACCAATTCAAGAAAAAGGGAAAATATATAAAATGGGAAAAGAAGGCACATATATACGATCATGGCCTATCGCAAGTACAAATTAAGGACAATTTCCACAGCTCAAAATTAAATAATAATAATAATAAAACAAAGGTGGTCTTGTTAGCCATGAAGTGCCCACTAGCATGCTTACAATATCTGATCAAAAAGGGAACGGAAAAGGAGTGTAAGCAACAGGTTCACAAAAATGCATTATATTTTTGGTACACACAAGACACTCGGTGGTTCAATGTAGATAGGCTACCGTCACTCACCAAATTTCAAGCTAACCCGCACCTAAAAATAAAGCTGTGAGAAATCTCCCTAGTCAAAATAAAACATGGGCATAAAGCGAACAGGCATGTGCAAGGGCATGGGGCTCATTTCTCAACTGTTTTTTTCTTTTTTTGTCACAGTAAATCCAAAGTCAACCTTCAAAAGAGGAAGAAGGCCTGCAGGTTGTTTTGTTACCCGTCTTTATCAAGCTGCATGTTCTTAATCTTCTGGAGCAAAAGAGAAACTCTTCTCTTCATACTTTACCTAAAACTTTTTCTATACTCTAGGGTAACCTGTCCATTTCAACACGTACACGTGGTTTACCTTAGTCAATAGGATTCGTTGACTACTATTTAGTACTTTTTAGGCCCAAATAGCAACATTAAGGTGCCCTTTTACTCCCTCCGATTAATTAATAAGTAACTTAACTTGAGGCAATTATAACCGTTTTGATTTTTTTTTCTTGATATTAATTTTTTTTTTATGCTTAAAAATAAATTTTAAAAAATCAAAAAAAATTATTTTTGTATATTTATATTTACGAGTAAAAAACATTTTGAAAATTAATTTCCAGTAAACAATACTAATTTTGAATTTTACAACTTTTCTCTAAAACCTTTTATCTAATAACATAGAAGTAAATTCTTATGAATCTCCTAGTCTTGTAATCCGATGTCAATAACATGCCTTTAACTAACTAAACTGAATGTTAGCTCAGTCCCGGTCCGTGAAGGAAAAGATACCATCCCACGGGAGAGAGAAAACAAAGCCCGATTACCATTTTCTTCGTTCTACGCTCCCGTATTAGCGCTTTTAGGAGGTCGGTTTAAATATAGCTGCCCGATGCCGGTGCACCTCCAGTTCACGGAATCCTCAATTAAGAGATGAAAAAATGATTGTTGTTGAAGATATGCTTGTCTTTAGTCAGGAAATTCAGTTTTGTTAGATGAAATTATTGAAATAAATGATGGCAGGCTCCGGCGGCAGAAGAAGCCTCCCTTCTAAAAATTGCTATAAATGCTCAGGCGATAGGGGATGTGTCAAGAAATATCAAAGCTGAATGCAGTAATGTCTCCCAACATCCCATTTATGGACAGCAAGAGCTTGGACGTCTTCATCCTTAATTATTCACAAGAACGTTACGAGTACCTCTAGGAAAGGCGGCAGCGTGATTTTATTAACATTGTTGACTGACAGCCTTAACAGCTGCATCAACAAATGCTGATCCCTAAACATTACATAATAAATGTACTTGCCACTTTCTGCATGCACAGGCCACTGCAATTCCCAACATCATCAGTAAGCATGCTGTAATTGGGCATTAGCAAAACTCGAGATTAGTCTATCTTAAAGCAACATATGACTGTTATCTGACAATTCAATTAGATATCCAGACAAACCTAGTAGTTGCCACTCTGCCATGAAGAAAGATCAACCATCAGAGTACTCCTTTAGCCATTCAATCTGACAATAGCATCTACATTTAAAATTCGAAGCTTTCAAGCATTTTTCTGCCTAACCCCATAGACAGAACGGTTCAGAAACATGGGATTTAAATCAACACGTATCTTAAAGCAATAGATCTACTTTCAACGATCTGAAAGCCACATATAGGTGAAAAATTGCATCAGAGGTATCTCAGAACTCTTAGCCGCAAATTGAAGTAACTAGACTTTGACAAAGATCAGTAATGACCTGAAAACACTCTTTCTTCAAAGCAGCCTCTCACATTTGATCATCGGAGAAATTGACAGCAAGATCCCAATAGTGGGCAACACCAGCATCAGCAAAATATTTTCGGGCTGCAGCTTCAGTCACACACTCATGAAAAGAAAACCTGTGGAAGTTAGGTTTGGCAACACTACCTTGCCACACTAGCACACATTTGTTCATAGGTTTCTCGTCATTGTCACCTCCTTCATCCTCATTTACAGCTTCAGCCCAGTTTATACGCCTAAGCATTAGTTTTCCATATCTTTTGATGGATTTGCTCCCCCCTTCAACAACCACCACACAAATTCCCTCTGTAATCACCGTGCATCCAGTCAAGCGATTCTCGTGAGCATTGACATCAACTTTGAAGCGAGTTTTCTTGTCTGAAAGATCGTTGATTCTGTAAATAGAAACAATAGTTTCGACAGTATTTGGGTCATCAAAGAGCTTTCTCTCCTTCTTTTCACGACGCTCAGCAGGAGTGAGCTTACGTGCAGTATTACGATCAATATGTGCTTGTTCACGTTCAGCAGCTGCAGTACGAATTTCCTTTTCAAGTCTAGTTGGATCTTGTGTTGCTTCAGAGCCAAGAACTTTCATTAGATTGCTCATCTTAACCTTTGGTTTTGGAGGTTCAATCAAGCCTTGTCTAATCATCTCCTGTTTATCTTTTTCCAGAGCAAGGCGACGCTGTGTACGGAGCTTCTTCTGCTCCTTCTTAGTTAGCTTCAAAGGTTGAGGTGGGGGGGGAGCTGGCTCAGCCGGGGGCTCAATTGGACGTGGGTGCTCCACATAGATAGTAATTTTCTCCATTTTCAATCTACGCTGGGTCTTGAGATCATCAACATCCTCACCATAAGTCCCACTAGTCAACAGAGGTACATCCCTGAAATTAAGCAACCACAAACAGATTAATTCCTTTCCAACTAAGACAAGAATGACCGATATGAGAATAAGAAGAAAAGCTAAAGTACATGGAATAACCAAAACGAAAGTTCTCCCACTATCTGAAATTATTCTAATTTGAAGTATTCACAAACAGCCAGACATATAATTGAAACCCTTTTGGGCTTCAAAAGAAGGAAACCCCGAGATTGTAGACTAAGGAGCTTAGGATGTACTAGACCTATATTTTTGCTCAGAGACTTTTTAACTAGGTTGTGGGATTCATTGAGCATGCGATAGCCAGGATAAACCACTGGGAAAAGTGGCTTAAAGGAATCAGAACAGGATTCAAAGTTTGGCACAGCCCTGGTTAAAAAGCCACTCTGATCAACTATGTGAATAAGTAGAACACAACTTTAAGATTCAGTCATTGCTGAACCTCAGACATTACAGAATCTTAGAATCTACTCAAGCAGTTGCAAAGAAAAAACAGCTCATCAATCCCTAGCCATCCTTATACAGCACGTACAAAGAAGGATCAAATAAAGATTTTTTTGAAATAGAGCATTTCCAGTGACAAGCAATTGTTCCTAAAATGAGAGTTAGCAAACAATCATTCCAGTTAGATCATTCAGGCTCAAATTCAAGTGTACAATGTGGAACCAATTCTGCAACAAAGCAACAAGTGTTGTTATTGAGAAGAATCATATTATATAAAGAGGAGTAAATGTAAACTTACCACCATTCAATATCAGGAATTGGATCCTTAGGCTTTGCTTTGGTTGTAACTCGCTCTGATACCTCTATCAAATTAGGATTTATATCAGGAGCTGCCTTTGCCTTCGCATGTAATGCTTGCCTTGCCTTCATATCCTTTTCTCTTTCTTCTCCAAATTGATTCTGAGTAAATCAAATAAAAACTATAAATACACGCACACAATGAAAATAGCAATGACAGCAAAAAGGTGCAGAGTTTGCAAGAAGTACCCTTAGTTTCATTATTTCAGCTTCTTTTAACCACTTGCCTTCCTCTACAAACTGGAAGGTCATCCGTTTGGGTCTCAAGAATTTATTCTTATTAATTCCCATTTTTGCATCAAAATAAGGATTTGATTCAGGATCCACATCCAATTCAGGTTTAAGAATCTGGAATGCTTCCTTTTTCTGCTTGTTGATGTTGACCTGAAAAAATCCAAATGTATCACATTACAGCCCTACACAATCACTATTTAAATATCACAGGTCTAACAAAAAGATAATAAAAAGACCAGTCTTATAGAGATTACCCAACCTTTAGGGTGCTGAGGTTGTTTGGTTTAGTCACGTTCACCACATTTCCATGTTCATCTATTTCCCTACCAAGTGCATCCACACGAAGAACAGGGGCCTTAGAAGGTTTCTGCAGCGCAGAGACTTCTGCTGGCAGCTGACCAGGGAAAAAGTTTATAAGAGGAGCAAACTCAGGGTCCTGGCGAAATCCCATTTTAGCAGCGAGTTCCTGGGCACGTTTAACAGCTTCATAATTGGGCATGCTAGTAATATCAGGCGGAGGTGCCATGCCAGTTGCAGATGGCTTTACAGACACCATAGTACTAGTAGATGAGGTGGATGAACTTGGCATCGCCTCTACTGAAACAGCAGTAGTAATGGTTGCTGATGACAATGGACCTTGTAAGCTACCACCTGAACTTTTATTACCCTTGCTCGACTACAAGAGCAAAGAACAGAAACAGTCAATATGTGCAGGAATCGCAGAAAGAAAGAGGGTGTATAAATATTTGGACATGACAGAGATATAGGGAAACAACAGCAAATACAAGAATGTCATAGAAATTCCATGATGGGAACTTACCAGGGGTAGCTTCTTCAGCTTCTCTGACAGTTCCTTCTGCATTTGTAAGGCTTTCTTAGCTTTCGCTAAAGCATCAAGTGATAGATTTCCACTTTTCCCAGCAGCTGAAGTTGTCCCATCTGTACTAGATTTTCCAGGAACCTCATGAGATCTGGCAATACTAACTCCCTTATTTTCATTTGTGTTTGAAATTGAAGATACCTTGGTAGGAAGGGGGTGGACAGGGGCCACAGAGGTCTCAGGCAAATTGCTTGGTGTCTTGGTGAAAGTTGCCAGAGTAGCACCCTGCAGGTATGGAACAATTAACTTCACATGTCAGCATACAGGCTTGATAATCGGAGCACCTTAAAAAAGACCATTTAAAAGTGGGGGGGGGCAACAAATGAAAAGCTTTGAGAAGATAATAGGCTTATAATCAAATGAAAACATCATGCAAAAGCCACACCATGTGAATAAAATTTAAGATGGCTCTGGGAAAATACACTTTCAAGAAGCATAACTTCTATAACACCCTAGATTCTATGCATGCGTTTTGTACTTGTACATTATACAGAATCCAAACACGTATAATTAGGCACAAACATAAATATCAGACACCAATCCCCTTACACAGGAAACAGTTAAAAGTGGAACAATTTAAATGCAAGATTCACAGGACACATCCTTCTACAGCCAGCCAAATATTCATTGCATAAAAATAGGAAGTGAAGGTTGGTCTTAACAAAAAAAGAAAGATAAAGAACGTTATCTTCTACCTACATCTAGATTGATGGGAAAACAGTTCTAGCACGAATGGGAAATTGTCATTTCTTGTTAAAATAGAGGACTTTTAATCAACCTTTATGTAAGCAAACCAATAATTTGGAATCTCAAAATACAGTTCAAAAGGTTCTTATTACTATTAGAAAACTGATGAAACCAGATAGTCCATGTGCACACAGCAGCATGCTTGCAAGGCAGAGTGCCAAGCAGTAGGGACAATTGAGCAAGTGGACGAGGCCAAAAGAGGAACAAAAGTGAGTCCTTCCGCAAAAACCTTAAGAAAATGCTAATTAAAAAATATAAGGATGTAAGAGTGTGTTTAGTAATGCAGTCCATAGTACTTTTTAAAAGTGTTTTCCAATTGAAAATGCATCAAAATGATGATTTTTCCAAAAACACATTATTTTTTGACATCAGCTCATCAAAAAGCACCTAAAAGCATCAATTTAATGTTTTTTTCGGGCAACAAACAGTTTGAAAAGAACTTTGATAAGCAAATACAACCACAAAAACAAACACACCCTAGGAACACTGCTTGGCAAATCACGTATGCCACAAACACTATATATCTTCCATCACTTGGCACTAAAATTTACCTCTGTTTTTCACAGAGAACCACTAAAATTAAACTTGAAAATCTAATTATCAACCTGATCCAAATCATTGCTCAATTTTCTATTTCTAGTAAAGCACAGCGACTAGTCATTTTAGATTTAAAAACAACAAATTATCCACTATACCACCTCCATTCTCAAATTACACACATGGAAACACACAATAACAGTCCCATTTGAGCAACCATGAACACTACGAGATGTAACACAAGAAATAAAATAGCTTCTAGTTGTAAATTGTAATAGGCACACACAGCATCAAATTCAGTGAAGAACCACAACTCCCATCTCCCCACCAAACTACCCCTCGTTATCCCACCATCTAATCCAAACAGCCCATATTACAACTAATTAAACCAAAGATAGGAGAACATAGAGAACATAACACCGTCCTCTATTCTTAATATATTACATTAATCCAATTATCCAAGCCAAACATGTACACTTAATCAAACCACAAAACAGCAAACAAACACAATGGAAAAGAATACCCGAAGCAGGCACGAAAAATAAAAGTATAGCCAGGAAGAAAACTTACATTTGCAGTCGAAACACCACCGTTTTCTGTGGTGCTGCCACTGCCGCCACCAGTTGGCTGACCATTCACTTCCTCCTTCACTCTAACCTCACTCAAATCCACACTCTTCACATTCTCAAAACTATTACCATTATTATTGGTATCAATACTATTATCCTCTTCTTGCACTTTTTCGCCAAATCTTCTTCTACTCCTCTTCTCCTTGTCAACAACAACCCTATCTTCACTCCCTCCTCTCTCTTTTCTCTTCTTTCTCTCAAAATAATCCTCCTCTTCAATTTCTCTCTCTCTCTTCTCGCGCTTTCTCTCTCGACTCCCTTCTCTCTCCTCTCTCGCATCATACGATCTCTCTCTGTCCTCACGCCTCGATGAGGAAGATGATTTGTGATCGTGAGATCTCTCTCGCCTATCTACACTCTCTTCTCGCTCGCGAGATCTTTCGCGCTTAGTATCATCGCGCCTTGATGATTTGTGATGGTCGCGATGGTGAGATTCTCTCTCTGATCGGTGGTGGTGAGAATCGGAGGAGTCTCGGTGATTATCGTCTCGTGATCGGTGTTTGTGGTGGTCACGGTCACGGTCGTCACGGGTGCGCTTGGAGGAGCGATCCATTGTAGTCTAGGGTTTTGTTAACTGTTATCTGGTTTTGTTGCTCTCTTTATCTCACTCTATTTTTCTCTAGTTTAAGGATATAAAGAGAGGGTGAGATATTCGTGAGGGTAATGAAAGAACGGCTAGGATTATGGTGTATTTGTATTGTTTATTTATTTGATTTTATTTAAGGTTTTATTGTTGAATTCAGGCGGTGGAGGATTGGAGAAAGGGAATTTATAATGGAAAATGATGAGAGGATAAATTTGTAAATTTAAAAATCAAAAGCTAACATTTCCTCTTAGCAATTTATATATATTCTCTTGTTAGTTATTATGGCAGTTTTTTAAAATATTTTAAAAAATACATTAAAATAATATCTTTTTATTTTTAAAATTTTATTTTTAACATCAACCTATTAAAATAATTTTAAAATATTAATTTAAAAAAAAAATTTTAAAACAATCATATTTAAAATAGCAAGGGAAACTCGTTTTCTGCGTTGTTTACAAAAGTAATCATTTCGTTCTTTAAGAATTTAAGCATATTGTCTTTTTGGGTATTTTTTAAAATATTTTTTATTTATAAATATATTAAAATAATAATTTTTTTACTTTTTAAATTTTATTTTTGATATTAATATATCAAAGTTAAAATTATTTAAAAAAAAACACGCAAAATAAATCCTGAAACTCTTCTCCGCAGTGTTAGCTTGACCCATACAAGTTCAGTGGACTGACTATCAATCCACCTGCTAATTGTGCATAACCAAAGCAGGTTATTCCAGAAATTCAAGTGACAGAAGATGTTTCCCTTCGTGTAAGCAGAGAAAATTACTGTTCATAAGCAGCAAATAAACTCCCATCGCAGTCCGTGGCCAAGCATGCAACCTTCCTTGCTTCCAAGTTGTCATTCATGCACGCTACATCGTCCTTCTTTTAAATTCAATTTTTTTTTTTTTTGTCATGGCTAGTTTAGCTCTGTGATTCACACTATTCAGCACCTGAGCACCTCTTTTTCTTTCTTGCTATCAAGCTTGAAAGTATAAGAGGATAATCAACTACGAAGCACAGCAGAAAGCAAAACAGAGATGACAATGATATATATTGCGTGAGAAGTGGAAACTGGAAGTAAAAGATCAAGCACCAAATTCGTGTAGAAAACAAAGATTATTACAAATCATGAGAGAAAGCCCTAGGTCAATGAAGAACATTCAACATCCAAGAAAGAGAAAATAATGAAATCAAAGACACAGGTGGAATAATGGAATGCGCTATGCATTTACTCCCTTGACAACATACAAATCAAGCTACTTGATTTTCAAAAATATACGAGTCTACTTGCAACAGGTTTTAATCCACACTTCCTGTACGGTATATTCTTCTAAGCCTGACTTTCTGCAATAAATGGATCCTTTTTTCTACAGGTTCGAGTTCATGGCTTCCCTGCAGTCTACCTCATTTCCTCTCTAACCATTTGGGCAAAGACTTTACTCATTGAAACACCATCAAGGTCATCTCCGCCTCCCAGGCTGAATTCTCTAGCGGATACTCTGGTCTCAAAGTTATTTCCACGATTAAATTGTGTCGAAATCTGACAATTGTTGCCTGATCTCTCTTCATTACCCTGGAGTTGGAGAGAACACTCCAGATTCCACAAGACATCTCCCATTGAAGGTCTATCAACACCACACTCTGCCAAGCACTTCTCAGCTATCTCAACAAACTTCTTCAATGAATCTGGCTGAATTTGACCTTCAAGACGAGGGTCTACAATTTCCTCCAATTTTCCTCCCCTTATAGACTTCAATGCCCAGTCAACTAAGTTAACCCTTTCTCTTGAAACTGATGGATCGATAACAGGTCTCCCACAAACAACTTCAAACATGACGACTCCAAATGAGTAAACATCTGATTTCTCCGTCAGTTGCTGCCTTATCAAGTACTCTGGATCGAGATATCCGAAGCTTCCCTTGACTGCTGTGCTAACATGCGACTGATCTATTTCAGGACCAGTCTTAGAAAGCCCAAAATCAGCAACCTTGGCCATGAAATTCTCATCTAGTAGGATGTTTGCAGACTTGACATCGCGGTGAATGATAGCCCTTGTGGAGCCAGTATGGAGATAGTGAAGTCCTTTAGCTGCTCCAATGCATATCTCAAGCCGCTGTCTCCAGCTTAGGCTGGGATGATTTGAGCCATACAGATGGTCCTTCAGAGTCCCATTTTCCATGAACTCATATATTATGATCATCTCATCCCTTTCATCACAGTATCCAATCAAAGAGACCAGATGCCGGTGCCGGAACTGAGATAACATTTCAATCTCAGTCCGGAATTCTGCAATGCCTTGTGATTGTGAAGTTCCCCTCTTCACTGCCACCATTGTCTCATCTCTCAGAACTCCTCTGTAAACCTTTCCAAAGCCACCAATCCCAAGAACCAAACTCTCAGTGAAGTTATCTGTAGCTTCTTGGATAACCATGAAAGGGAAGCGGTACCCGAATTTTGAGGTGGAAAAGATGTTAGCACCGTTGAAGTATCGATTGTTACCTCCTCCACTCGTGGGAAAATGGCCTTCTGATTTCAAGGGGTCAGCGTGGTCTAATTTCCTTCTTCGACACAGCAGAAACAGAACAAAAGCCAAAACAACAACGAGAAACAATCCAACGGTCAAGCCTACAACAATAATGACTTTCACCTCCGAACTTCTTGAGGATATAGAGTCTAAGACATCGAGGCTATCCTCGGAATTGCTTATTTTCATGATCTCCAGCCCATTAAGAATGGCATTTGGGTAAGGGATACCTACATTAGAAGGGCCAACACTTACATTTAACAGTCGAGTGTCACTTGCTCTGGTGATGACGTCCATAAAATACGGAGCACCCAAGGAGAATGTGAGTTTGAGAAGATCAAGATTTTGATAAACTAGCCAAGAACCAATATACACATTGAAGTACAGCTTAGGATGAGGATTGCTTAATATATCACAAAAGTGGAACCGAACCAGATACTCAAAACCAGGATCAACATCAAAAAGCCATGTCACATTGGCATTGATATTAGGATCAGAGTCTGAGTTCAATCTAGTAGCAGTCCCATAGACCAAAGAGGGAGCAATATTCTCAGTCGGCCCTCCTCCAGTGAAATTGACCGCTGTGACATTAGACACGAACGTTACTAGATTATTATGTATCAGATATTCATTATCAGAAACCCAAAGTCGCCACAAGGTATCATTTTGGGGAAACACGGTTTGGTTGCCCATATTAACCCTCTCGACTGTCTCTAATGCTTGCTTCCACAGATTTTTGTAGTTACCTTGGATGCTACTAATGGTCCTAGCACCCGCAGGAATCAGCTCGTCAGGGAGTGAAAAAACTTCTAATGCATTAATAAAGGCAAATGAATTGACAGAGGGAGTAAAGGTGAGAACGAGATTGCCAGACGTTACATTGACAGAGTATTCCTTGACGATGGGAGGAGACTCTAACCGATATTCTCTAATAAGTGTGAAATTTTGAGCAGACACGGAGAACTTTGCCATGCTCAAATTGTAGTTTCTATACACAAAGGGAAAGAAATGGAGGCGGATCCAGTGTCGCCCGGGTTTCTTGATTGGAAAGGTGTAATGAGAGCTCTCATTGAATATTTTTGCAGTTTGATAAAGAGCAGAATCATATGTTGAAGAGGTGGAATCTGAACTCGTATTGGCAGAAATACTGTGTGGGGTTGAAAGGACATCGGAATAGGATTGATCAGCTACAAATACACGATCCCCTACCGAACTATTTGTAGAGGATCCACAATCTATCAAATAGTTATCTTCGGGAACATATTCTAATGAAACACATACTAGACACAGAATTGAACCAATCAAGATGAGCAATTCACAACTGTAGATATTCACCATGATTAAGAACCACGGAGAAAGATAAGAACTTGGAGAAAAAATCAGATTAACAAACTCAATAGAACTTTTGAAGCTGGATTGATAACAAAAGAACAGTCAAAGCTGAGATGAAAATAACAAAAATGGCAGAACTGAGACTATTATAGAAACAGGAATGGGAAAAAAAAGAAAAGATTCCAATATCACAACCAAAGCTGACACTTTAATGCTGATCGTGAACGAATTGAAAACAGAAGTGACAAACCTGGGACGATTACAGGAAGAAAAATGTGACAGGGATGTTGTTTGATACCTGGATAATTACCTCCTCAAAATATCAACAAGCCCCAGATGACAAAAAAGAAAAAAAATTTCAAGAATGGAACAGAGTGGACAAATTGGTCACCTTCAAGATCACTGTATACTAACAAACACCAAACCAGATACTTGAAAAGCTACAAAAATCCCCAGTCATATAATTGGCTTCCTCAACTTGTAAACAGAGGTGACATGTTATGCAGCAAAACGTTGCAGTCCAGCATCATTTAACTAATTTGAACGCAGCCCAAAAAGAAATGTTTGTTTTTTCATTTAGCGAACGTTTGTTTTGACAAATTCATAGAACTAAAAGGAAAGAAGGAAAAAAGAACTAAAAGAAAAGATGGAAGAGTGGGTGGGAGAGTCAGAGTGGTTCGAAGAAGTAGACAAGATGTATAAAAGGAGAAATGAGGAAGACAGCTAATGTTAGTGGATGGATTGGTTGCGCTTCTCCGAGTGAATGGATAAAAGGTAATTGTACTTTTAGGTTCTGATAGTGTACATGTATCACATCTTTCTTGAGTGACAGAGACAGTGTGGCGGATTTGCACGTTAGATTGGACTTGATTCCAGCTCTGGGCTTGCTGTTGCTGTACCCAAACCATGCATAATCACTGAAACGTTAGTATGGTATAAATTATCCGATGTTAGCACGATGGTTTCGGGTTCTTGCCCTGTCTCTGTGGAATAACATTTTTCGGTAATTAGACAGCAATGAAGATTTTAATAGTATTAGGAGATAAATGAGTTTGTTTATATTATTATTCTCGATTCGAATTTGATGAAAAGTTGAAAACAATTCAATTAAAAAGACTAATCCGAATATGAATAATTTGTGTAATAGCTAAGAACTTGGAAGAAAGAAGTTTGGTTTTAGTGTGTGAAACGGCTAGAAAAAAACCCTGGAATCTTTAACAGGAGAATAATGTTGTTTTTCCAAGAAAATGTGAACCCCATTTTCTATCATGGTCCTTTTCTTTGTCCAGAGCTTCGATCAATTTCAAAACAATTTTCTTCCCGGTATGTTGTACCTAAGATGATCGGCTTTTAAGGTTTGAGTTTGCCAAAATTGTGTTTTGCAGTTCAAGCATGTCAAAAGAATAAGTAATGGTGTGTTAATATTTCTCATGGATTGACATGTGTATTGGTTAGTCGGAGGTGAAGGCTGAGCGCGAGAAGGCCCTGGTTTTGTTACTTCGGGTCTTTTATCATTCTCGCGCGATTTAATAAAAAAAAATTAAAACCTAACACGGGTTAAAAAAAGTAGTGTAGTCTCAATATAACTGCTACTGAAAATAACATTTGAACGTGACTGTTATTTGTAACCGCAGTTACTTGAAAAATCACTTGTCGTACAAATTAATTAACAATTATAAAAGTTAATCTCAGATTTTATAAATATCAATTGCTCAATAAATAAAATTCAATATGAAATGGAAAAAAGATAAGACGATATGGTATGAGAAAAGAAACGAGAAAAAAAAATAGGTCATCAAGAATATATGATCAAAGCTTTGTTTTTACATATTTAATATTATTAAAAAGATCTTGAAATTATAGTAACATGTTGAGAGATCATCAAACGAGTTCATAATTGACCCTGAACAAAACTTCTAATTAATCACAATCTTATCTGGTAGTTTTTTAAGATGTTGTTATAATTATTCCATCAAAATTTTTCTAATAATACCAGGTGTGTTGAAAACAGAATCTCGATATATTACCAATGACTCATTATTTATTTATTTATTTATTGTCTTCCCTCATTTGCTTTTTTTTTTACCATATCATCTTATCTTATTTTTCTTTCTCTGACATTAAATTTTAAATCTCATTAGATCTTTATGAAATTTCGAGTTGACTTTTGCTTGGGTTAATTAATTTACAAAAAACATGCATCTTAAAACATGACTAAACAACAACTACTAGTAATAGCGATTATACACAAAAATAATATTTAAACACATTAATTAGCAAGTATAAAAGTTAATTTCAAATTTTATAAAGATCAATTCCTCTGAGATTTAATATGAAATAGAAAAGAGATAAGGTGATGTGACATGAAAAAGAAAACAATAAAAAAAAATAAGTCACTGAGAGATTCGTTTTTACGTATTCAATATCATTCAAAAGATTTCAATAAAATAATTATAACAACATATTAAAAGATCATTAAATGAGTTAATAAATTAATCACGAATAAAACTCATAACTAGTTACGATTTTGTTTGGTGGTCTTCTAAAATATTGTTATAATCACCTCATCAAAAAATTTCTAATAGTACCGGGAATGTTAAAAATAAAATCTAGATGTATCATCGGTGATCCATTATTTATTTATTTATTTTTCTTGTCTCATTTGTCTTTGTTATTATATCATATCACCTTATTTTATCTTTTTTTCTTAGTTATTAGATCTTTATAAAAATTAAAATTAACTCTTGTTTAAGTTAATTAATTTTTTTTAGAATACATCTTAAAACATGACTACATAACCATTAATAGTAATAACGAGTGTACACAAAAATAATATTGAAATACACAAAAAGATAGTTGTGTTTAAAATAAAAAAAAATTCCAAATATTTTTTCAATCTATACCACTCTATTTTTCAAATAAAAATAAAAATTATGTCCTTCAATTAATTAATTAATCAATGAAAGAGCGAGGAAGAGGGAGAAGCTTCGTGAAAATGGCTGGCGGGGAGAATATAATCAATCAAGGGTTTTTTTTATATATAAAATCAAATGAGACTTTACATAATGCTCTTGTCCCCTTCTTTGTCGTTACAAGACGTGTAAACGCGTTCTCTACAGCGGCCAGCACCATGCGCAGATGGCGGAAATCAGAAGCAAACAGGGCGCATGGGATGAAGTATCCACCACTGTATGATCTACCGCTGGTTTGGAAATCACATCAAGATCTGCTTTTACTTTAATAAAGTCAAGTGAGCTGGATGTTGACCATCAAGCATTTTATTTTTCAGGTCTTGTCATAAAAATATTTGTGCTCTGGAAGCGAGCCATCTTTTTTCAAACAAGAGAATTCGCAATTAGTCGCTTCCAATGTTTATATTTTATATGATTTGAACTTATTGCTTGCTTATTCATACAGTACACTTCGGAGTTGATAGCCTTCTTGGTCATACAACACATGCTATTAATCCAGCCTGCACCTTGGAATTTATTTTGGATTCGAGAGAAATTTTGTTCTCGAGATATCAATTCTCAACTCGGAGTTAAATCTTAATATATTTTTTTTTCTGGTGGAGAAGTCCAGTGGACTTTAAACTATCTGTTAGTTTTTTTAAAAAAATAAAAATTTATATAGTAATTAAGATTATAATTTTAAAAACACACCTCTCATGTCGATCTAGTGTATTTAAAAAGAAAACATTTCGAGGAAAATGATAAAATCTTCTCGGCTACCGAAGCAATCCTCCCGTATTAAATCAAAATTTAGGCAAGAAAAACAGAGAGCATATATATATATATATACACACACACAATATTTTATATCTTACAAAAGCAATGTCAAGCGCGCCACGTATCAATTTCACAGCAGAATCGAGGGTGTGTTACAGATAGAAAATTCATTTTCTTCATCTTAAATTCATTTTTTTAGTTTTTTTAATGAAAAAAATAAAAAAGGTGATCATTTTATCGAGAATGAATATGATTTTTCTTTAAAAAAATAAATACATCAAGATTAAAGCTAATTGCCATAGAAAATCAGAATCACAGCTTATAATAACTGCTTTAATGTTTTATTTAAATTTAAAAATATCATTTTAAAAGTTATATTATCCACTAAAAAAAGAGAGAGTTTTTATATTGAATTCATAATAAAAATCAAATCTACAACACGAACTAAATATAATTCTAATATCTTAGATTGCTAAAAAGTGTTCATGTATATAAAAAACATGGTTTACAAACTCGTATAAATCCATGCATAAATATTATACTTGACTGGGAAATTCTTGTTTTCATTTTTATGATTCTTTTTTTTTATAAAAAAAAACTGCAAAATTACTCTATTTTTTAAAAACAATTTCCATG
>Ga0325404_1000474_pt1 | contig 40063 bp, 33 predicted proteins | sample PopdelMetagenome_18_FD_205664 | JGI IMG/M metagenome (GOLD analysis project Ga0325404, IMG submission 205664) | Populus deltoides microbial communities from Bellville, Georgia, United States - Xylem-Control-R1 | ecosystem: Host-associated > Plants > Phyllosphere > Stem > Wood/Secondary xylem...
ATGGAAAAATATCAATTATGAAAAATTAAGCTACCTTCAACTTCTTATAGAAAACACATAAAGGTATACGTTTTTTTTTATTATTATTGTACATGTAATATTCACTATCTTACATTTTATTACAGACGTGTGGTTTAATTTTTTTTATTTTGATCCTTTTTGTTATACGATTGCATTCTTTTTATGCCAAATTAAAAAACAACTAAGTTAAATTTATTGACGGATGTCAAAATTAAAAGACAAGGAACCACAATAAAAAAGACATCATAAATGAACAAAGGTTTCAAAGTCCTTACAAAAAGTTCAATTTAGTTTTCAGACTTCATATAATATATAAATATTCGGTCTCTCGATATTTTTCCAATTCGAGTTTGGTATAAAAGTCTATTTTGTTATTTTTTAGTTCTTAATGTGAGAGAGAAAAGAGAGATCACTAGATTCCAATGTTAAAGAGAAAAAAAATCATTAACATTGATTTCGACCACAAAAAACATTTGATATTTGTGTCAAATGATTTCATTTAATAAGATAAGTTCAACTTAAGTGTTTTTTTTTTTTTTACCTTGAAAGTACCTAAAAAGCATATATGAGTTCGATAAGATTTTTTATTTTGAATTGATCTCCGGTTTTGGGTGTTTTTCTTATTTGTTTTTTTAGACCATGAATGTATTTATCAATATACCTAGAGTATATAAATTGAAAATGGTGTTTGGATAAAATATATATATATATATATATACATACACACCATCTTACTGAAGGCAACGTAACCGGCCTAAAGTTTGTTTTATTTTGTATCGTCTTTTTGGGGCAACAATATTATTCAGTATTCTTGTTATATACACTACAAACAATATCACTCGTGTCCTGTATTATTTATGCATTAAGATTAAATTCTTCTCAAGTCATTTACATTTATACTCCAAAAAAAAATTATTTAATTAAAAAATAATAATTCCATGTCAATCGAGAATGGAATTTTTTTATAAAAAAAAAATTAAAGACTGAAAGAAAACAAAACAGCAATGGCTAAATAGCAATTTGTAATTTATAAACTACTGTTAATTAATTTATTATTACCTGTCAAGAGTGATTTATGTGTTGCTATAATATTTGCTCTTTGATCGCTGCAGATTTTATTTTATTTTATTTTTATTTTAACAATACATTAAAACATGTACAAAAAGTACTGTAATAATGAATATTACTACTTTCCGTTTTATTGTAGCTCTAAAAAAACATTTTCTTTTCTTTGATTTTTTTAATTAATTTTTTTTATTATTTTATTCTTTAATACAAATTTTATTTTTTATTAAATTGTCTCACTCTCATTGTATAAAAAGAGGGTTAACTTAGCTGGCTAGAATTTATTTTTTTATTTAATTTGATTCTTTAATATTAAGTTAATTGAGGATTAAACTTCATAATTTGTTTTATTTATTTTCTATTAGATTATTCCAGTCTCATAACCTGTAAACAATATTTAACATGTCAATCCCAGTTGACTCGGGTTATTTTTTGTATTTTTTTTATTGAGATTTTTTTTAATTTTATCATTTAATATTGGATCGATTGATCAGAATTGAGCTTCATAATCTATTTTGATTTGTTTTTTTACGAGGATATATTGGTCCCATGACTAGAGTCGCGGTTTTGATAAATTAATCTAGGTTAAATCAAGTTGTTTTTTTTTTTAATTTCTTTCAATAAGATTATCTCGGTCTCATGACCTAGATCATGAGTTTGGAAGATTAACTTGGATCATCTTTTATGTTCTTTTTATAAGTTGACCAGGGTCATGAATTATACGAGTTGCCCGAATTACTTTTGAACCTGCAAAATCAATCAAGTCACATCAAATTAATTCCCACCTGATTTAAATATTTTTTTCACTGTAAAGATATTAACAACATTTAAATATTTTTTTATATTAAAAAAATTAACCCAACTGTACTCGCAGTATAACCTAAATCAATGATCTAGTGATGCACTACAAAAGAACAAACGTCTCCTTCCTTAATAGTATTGGAGACAAACGACCCCTTCCTTTTTGTATCCATGAATATACAGAAAGACTTGCGAGTTAATATCTGTTATATACTGTCAGACTTCTCTCTTTGCAGAGAGCCCGGACTTGAAATTTGAGCTCCGAAGAATATTCTAGAATCCAAATAGGATACAGAGACGTTAATTAAGCACGGAAAAGCCCTTGCTGTGCCAAAAAAATACAAATAATTGTTCTTTATTTAATAAAGATATTTCTGTGCAGTAAGTTTTGGCTTTCTAGCTCGATGCATTCTTTTTTTAATTTCCTGGTTTTAGCCTTAATTATTTTCTTTATTTTAGGATCCTTAGTTCTTACAAGATGCATGTCAATAGTTTGCCCAGAGATTATGTTATTTAATATATATTTTTTATTTAACTTGTGGTTTGTGATTTTGGGTGACTATCTAACAATTCGATATAATAATACTTTTTAATTATATGAATTTAGAGCAATGATAAAAAATAATAACTCTTCTTGACTAAAAAAAAAAGATGTCAATTATTGTGTCTGCGGGTGGGTGGGTGATTGACGAGAGTGTGGGGCGGGGCGGGCCTTGGAGGTGTGAACTTAAATGGAGTAGGCCTTCCGACTAGGCCCAGTTTATTGAGGGCCCAGAGGACAGGAAAAGAAAGGCTGAACGGACAGGTACCTATCATTTAGGCTGTCCCGGACGGTAGGCCTGCAACTTTTACATATATACTATCATGCCAGCTTTTTTTGTTAGAATGACAAAACGCATAGAGATTTGAGCTCTGGAAAGGCACACTCAGCTTGTAATATGCACTAAATCTTCCCTCCACCACTTGAGTTGGGTAATATAAAATTATAAATAACCTAATACTTTGTTTTGTCAATTTGTGCAAAAAGAAATGCCCATTTCTAAAATGATATATGAGATGTCAATTTGTCAACTTTTTTTTTTTTAATATAGTATATTAAACAATTCAAAAACATAAAGAAAAAATTAATTTAAAATTAAAAAAAACTACAAAAATTTCCAAAAAAATAGTTACACCACAAGGTGAAAGAGAGACTTAATCATCAAACTTTTGAGCAGAAATGATGGCAAACAATTGATATATCAGCAGTCAAGATACAAAGATACCATTCCATGCATTTTGAATGGCAACGTTAATCTCCAGTCCCTCCTTTTGCGGTTTAATGGTCTGCCCTTGCTCTCAGGGTCCCTGTTTTCCTTCACATCCGCCAACTTCCATACACAGTTCTCTGATTCCATTTCCACGGACTCCAGATAGAAGACTCCATTCGTTTCTGGGCCATTGCCTTCTGAATAGCATACTCTCATGGGCATGTCTTTAAACCGAGACAAATCTTCTGGTACCTTAAGTATCCTCTCTGCGCCAGGAGTCGACACCTTCAAGACAAGAACACTGCTATCCTTATGTGTCCTTATGGAATTACGCTAAACCTTAAAAGAAAGATAAAAGAAACTTGTGTGAGGAAAAATAGAGAAGAGCAGCCAACCATAAATTACCTCAACAGCCAAATTGTTAGGTATTTCTCCAAGTGCCCCGACTTCCTCCAATCTTTTCCTATATTCTTGACAGTAGCTTTCGAGCTCCTCAATGCTGGGACATCCATATCTGATGAACGATGATTATGGATGTTAAATGTCCATATACAAGAAAATAGACTATCTTCCACAAACAAACTGACATAGATATATGGAATCGTATCCTCCAATTAGCTAAATTATGGATTTTGTGGAAGGAATGCAACACAAGTGTGTTTCAATGAGAAGAAACTTCTCCCGCCTCTTTAAAGAATTTTATGTTAAGAATCATTTGCAATCAGCAGTATTTTGTTAATGACAAGGGTTTCTTAGACTTTGTCAATTAAATTCTAAATTGGTACTTAATGAGCTATCTTAATTGCTCGATTATAAAACGCAATAGGAAGTCATTCATCTGTCTTTCCAAATTCACAGGAAGAGAAAACCTTACGGTTGGGACAGTTTATCGAGCCTGACATAAACATATCCGCGAGGAGTAGTCTTGAAAGCGAAGAGTTCGATATCATCACCAAATGACAATAACACCTCACGAGCAATGGAGAGAGTTCGATCGCCCCAGGGTAAGCCTTGCAACACAACTCCACCACCATCCCCGCCATCACCTAACTATATTAATTCATGAAAAACAACTAGCATCATCAAATTGCGACCATCAACTATAGAATATGAACACGAAAATTTTCTATAGATTAAAAAATAATAATAATACCTTTGGCTCCACTTCCTCCTCCTCTTCCCATCCATCCGATTCAACATCTTCAGTTGTTTCATCTGTAGCATCACAATAAGAAAAAGAAAAAAGACGGGGAACTTTTATCAAACACTTAAGTAGCACATGTTTTAGAATAAGCTTTGAAGCTCAGAACCCAATAGCATCGTTATGTTTGATAGATAAAAAAAAAGAAAAAGAAAAAGAAAAAAACAGGGGATTACAATAAAGTAGGTCATCTTCGCTGCTATCCTCTTCAGTGGAGATAGTGGTGCTTAAAAACCGAGGGGTTAAAGAAGGAGAGAAGTGGAGAGAAGTGGGTTGTTTTGAAAAGAAAGCGAGTAAACGAGAAGAAAAGGAGGGGTTTTGAAGGGTTTTGATTGCATGTTCGTGTGTTGTGAGGGTGAAGAAAGAGAGGCTTCTAATGTCAGTAGTAGTTGATAAAGATGAAGAAAAGAAATCTAGACGGCGACAACCGGGTCGTAGTAGCGGATGCTGGATGATTCGTCGCCCACTTCTCATTGTTGATTACCGCTACCGCTATGGCTATTCGTGTCTCCCTTCTCGCCGTCACTCTATTTGGCTTCTAATAAACCGGTCGGGTTGTGCTGCTGGCTTTCTTTGTATTCTCGCCAAGTTCACTTAATCATTGTCCGCGCTCCGATCGGAATTTTTTTTTAATGCAGAAAAATTATTCAAATATTTTTTAGCATGTTTCTTTTAAAAAAAAATTATACATGATTAGATTAATTGTTATTAATTTGTTAAATTTATTATTCAGATAATGAGACATCGATAATTTTATAAAAAATAAATTATTAAATTATTAAATTTTATTCTTAATTAATCTAATATTAAATAATAAAATTAAAAATAAAATTAAAAAAAATAGATCGAATCAACCCGAGTTAACCTATCATACATGTATAATAAGACTAGGATAACATCATATATAGTAAAAAAAAAATATAAAACTTAATTTTCAGTCAAATCTATTATTTAAAGATAAAATTAAAAAGTAATTAATTAAAAAGAGATATAAAAAACCACTTAAATCAACCCCAGTAATCTGAATTATAAGACTAAAATAATATCGTAAACCAAATTCAATGTTTAATGGAATGCAGGGGTTATTTTGATTTTTCTCTTTCGATACCACAATAAAATGATTTTATTACCCTTGATTTCAAATTATACTAAGCTTACGTCAGGGGCTCTTTGATCTTTTCATTATATTTTTTGTTGTTATCGCAATTTTGGTGTTTTAATAGAGATAAAATATTATTTACTATTAAAATACTACAAGTCCATGTTTTTCACGCGGTCGCACATGGCTAAGTCCACGCTTTATGAACAATGTGTGTGGAGTTTTTTTTATGGCCAAGCATTTTGCGACAACGTAGGAATCTTCAAGGCGACTCTTCTATCACTAGGTGGCATGTGCGATCAACTTCCCTCCAGTTTGGTGTTAGGGATTTTTTTTTTCTCTTTGATTTTTTACCCTAACCTTACAAAATTTTAAAATTACTATTTAATTTTTTTTTATATATTTTTTTGTTTTTTTTATTATTTTTTTATTTTAAATAATTCATAAAATTGAATTTTTCTTTTAATTTTATCCTCTTTTGATTTTTTATCAGAATTTATCATCGTTTTTTATTATATTTTTTTTATCATTTTCTTGATTCATTTTTTTTTTCAATTGTCTCTCAACATTTTTTTTTTAGATTCAGTTCTTATAATTTTGATTACTATTTTTTTTATTCTAGATACTTTTTTATTGAAACTTTCTTTTTCAATTTTATTTTTCATCATTTTGTTGATTAGAAACTTGGCTTCATGATTTTTTTGTGTTTGCTTTTTATGAGATAATTCTAATTTCAGGATGCGAGTCACAAGTTTGAAAGGTTTACTTGGTTTGACCTATGTTTTTTTTACAATTGATTTTTTTATTCTATTTTTTTATGAGATTTTTCTAATTTCATGTGTCACAAGTTTCGTGGCTGAACCTAGATTGATTTGGGGCAAATTTGTATTGTTCAATTTATCAAGTGTTGTCTCAGGCCAAGTTTGTTTTATTCGATAAGGTTTTTAAAACTGATGCTTTAATTATTTCATCATCCTTTAATATTTTTTTATATTTTTTTTCTCAGATTTGATCTATATTTTTTTGCTTATTATTTTTTTATTATGACCAAAAAAATTAATAATCTTTTTTAATTTCATCATTAAATATTAAATTGATTGGGAATTAAACATTAAAGTTATCATAGTCTTATGATTCAACATATGAATTGACAAATTAACCTTTGTATACCTAAATCAATCCAACATGTTGTATCTCTAAATATATATTCTAAATCAAACTATATTTTTACTAATCATTCAAAGTACCATTGAACTCGTCAAAATAACCAATTCAGATAAAATCAATCTTCATATAATTTAATTTTTTTTTATTAAAAAAAACTATTAACAGCATTTAAATATTATTTTACGTTAAAATTTTTACATTAACTTGTAACGTGATGCATGCTACTATTCTAATAATAACTAATTAAATACTACTAGTTACTTCATAAGCACGGTAAATTTTCTGTATCGCTGTTTGTTTTATTTTTTTCTCTGGGGAGAGGAGGCAAGAAATCATGAAAGCCCATTCCATCATATTTTCTTCTCTTCCCTTTTCCTCCATCATCCAAGTTCAACTTTGTTGAGGAAGAGAGCATGTTATAATGACCAGGAAAAACCACATCAGAAGTTAATTGCTACGAGTGCAGAGTGAGAGAATATACTAATTTATTTTTCTACCTATTACCACGTGATATACAGAGCGGCAGCAGAAAAAAAATAAAAGCACAAAACTGTCCCCTCTGAGACCCGAATTTTTGCCTCTTGAGAGAATTACAAACAAATCACAGCATTGCTTGAAAAGAGTAAGGGGCAGAAGAAAGGGGAAGAAAAAGGCACTCTCATTTACAAACATGCGACTTGTCTAGAGTCGGAGGATAGTTCGAAGAGTATCACAAAGATTTTGAATGGTTTGTTTCTCTTGCGTTGCTTGCAACTCTTGGAGTGGCATCTCTTCATAGCACCTGCAATGAATGCAAGTATATGTAGGTAAACAAAATATGCTCCGGATAAATGTAGTGCCATGCAGGAAAAACAACCCATCTATGCAACTGCGGTTTTCCCTGAACCCCAAAAGGAAACTTGGGAAAGCAAGAAATGATTTCTACAGAGGAGTCATTAATCAAATAAATGCATTGGAACAATGCGCCAAATTTTATACCAGCATTCACAGAAGATTAATAAGCGGGCCTTACATTTTGTGGTAGGCTAAAGCCTGCGCCAGATTCAGCAGCGTAGAACTTGAAGTCAGTCTTTGGTAAACACCTGGAGGAAGTGGCATCTGCAGCATATAAAATAAACACATAAGCACAAAAATGTCTTTGAAGGGGAGAGAGAGAGAAGGGTTGGGGGTAATAACCTCGTTTTGTATCCTTCGGCCCTTTTTAGATGGTCCATCACCAGAAAAAAGCTCCTGAAGTGCTTCTGCTGCTACAGTTCCACTATTATCACACTGGATGCCTCCAAGCACATTGTCTGATAAGAGAGCAATGGGGGATATGTCTGTTGCCCGCAAAAATGGAATGGGCACAGTATTGCCTGCTGCATATATGGACCAAAGCTGCATAGAAATGACTTCAACGTAAGCAGTCACAATAATCCAAAAAAGAAAATAAAGAGTTAAATACAGAAGAAAACACTTGAGCATAACTGAAAATCCAATTTCAATAACGCTAAATTCATATACTGAAAACACATGTTTAGTGTGCACCACTTAACAAAATCATTTAAACTCTTGGATGAGTTCAGAATGAATATAACCTTATCTTGCAATGCAAATGCTTTTCCGCTGACTGTTTCATTCTTCAAAGTGGAACTGCCCAGGCCGCCGCCACCTTCAACGTGTGCTTTAGATATGGTATTTTTCTTGAGATTCTGCTCAGAATAGCCAGAAACTTCAGGAGTAGATGTCTGTATTGTCTGCAATGCAGGAAGCGATTCTCCAACCAAAGGATTGTTTGCAGCAACCCCTGTTGCATTATCCAACCTAACAGAGAAGTCCTAATTAATTGGTGCACTCTAACTTGCAAGTAAAATAACATGAGCAGGCACTGGGCAATGGATATCAGCTTGGAGGCAAACTCAAAAACACAACTAAAGGGCAAGGTTAAATATGTACAGGTATAATCCTATACTGAGAATAATCTTATAACCAATAAACCGGGATCATTCTCTCAAATAAACATCAGAGTTAAGTGGTGAATTGAGTACCAGGGGTCAGCAGATTTGCCTCCTGTGCCACTAACTGAAAGGCCTTCTATGTTTCCTGGGTGGTCTTGTAAGATCCCCCTCGCATCATATAATGCAGTCTGTAAGCCTGTCTTATCTGTTTCCTCACCACCATGAACTACAAAAGTCCCATAGTCACCTGCACACATATGAACCATAAATGAATAGGGGATTAAAAACATATCAAATCATCTTATGTTAGTCTAAACACATTTTGAACCAGGCCAATTTCTCTCTCTCATATGTCAATGAGTCAACAAGTTGTTGGCAAGGAGGACCTTTTTAGAAGGCAGCAGGCCTTGTCAAACATCCCTAATTTGGCCAAAATTACTATATCAGTCTGAAATGGACTGCAATGGCTGAAAGGGACTAGAATGGAAGGTAAGATTGAATGAGAGGAGTCTTGTATGTTTCATCGGTGAGCTATAAAGTAATGTTCCATCCCATTTAACCACAGCTGAATAAGATCAATAAAGTTGGTTGAGGTCCCAACAATAAGTGGTGTCTCCATAAGGCATAGGTGGCAGTCAAGGCCTGGTGGTAACTCCATCACATGGCAGATTAGCAACTATCTGCAATAACCTTTCTCAACTTTCCAGATAAGATCAACTTTGGTGAAGACTACTACTAATCAAGCTCTAAGCAGGCCTTTTGAGACATGTAAACAAAGTCCACTTTATACCATGCTACAAAAATCAGCTTCCCTAATTTCTCCAGGTGAAGTTCATGTGAACATTGTTTTTGCAGCACCCCCCCCCCCCCCAAAAAAAAAAAAAAAACATGACTGGTAGTGCTAAACTCTTAAGTTCAGAAGAACTTTTTCCATCCTATCACAAAACATAGAATGCAAGCAAAACCATACCTCCGGCCATATCGACACCATCTGAAGAGCTATGCACTTCATTTACCATAGGAAGTCGATTTGACGGAACAGTGTCTCCATAAACCTCATTCAGTTGTGGACCTTCAGTTGGCTGTTTCAGATTGAGATAAGTTAGGAAATACTGAATGATTTCTCAGAAATAGTTAGAAAGAGATTTCTTCAGTTTCTAAAAGGTAGAAATTTGACAATAACAAACTTCTGATTCAGCTGGAGCAAGATTTTGCGCCTGCAGAGACATTGCGTTCCTAATTTGCCTGGCCTTTTCAATCTTTGGCAACATTGCAGAGGCTCCAACTTTGCATCTATCAATAAATTTGTGCTAGGTTCCAACAAAATACAGGAAAAACAGCTCAAGTCAGAATTAATGAATAACAATATGATATATAGAAGTTCCAGAGAAAAAGATAATACAAGAGAGAGAGACAGAGAAGAATCCTGCACATGTTTCAATCCCTGGATAAAATAAAATGCCATCACTACAAACCAGCTCAAGTCAACGAAGTCACAGTCCAAAACTAGTTGAGCTCAAGCTTGGCTACTTAGGTACGCTACCTTTATTTTGGTCTCTAAACTATTATGTCCTAAACTAGTTGTTGTAATGCATTATTTGAGTCACCAAGCTCTAAGTTCATCTTCTTCAAGTCATAAATGAACAACCTTGTTATTCTGACAAGCCAACCATGAATGTTTGTCAAAGACAAAAATCTTTAAGCCAATTATTTGAAGCTTTGCCAATGTTTAATTTACACAAAAATCTGTTTACAAGGTTGAACAGGATATAGGCACAAGGCAAACCAAGAACGGTCACGAAGCATCAAAATGATCAATGAAAAAGAACTGACAACATCAGAAGTATGACCAAACCCGAAACAAAGATCAGTACACCTTCGAATATGCATATTTTCCCTGTTGACATACAAGTCTCCATACCTTCAGCATCTCAGATGCCATTGGACGTGAGCGTGGTTCCTTTGTAAGGCACTTCGCCACAAAATCATGGAAGACAAGAGACCTGGCAGATAAAACAACAAATGGTTAAACACCACAACATATGCTGCTGTGTCAAAAATATGTAAAGGCAACCACTAGCGAATTGTTGCATAAGATTGTGGGTAAAAAGAACTGAAAGGCAAACCATTTTTCTTTATCCTCAAGCATCGGGGCTGGCTCGATGGATATCATGAACAAAACCTATCACGGATGATAAACATGCCAAACTTAAAAATTTTAATGGTGAACAAAGGTTGATCAAATAAGCTCAAAAAATCCCTGAGCATCATATTTATAGGAGGAGAATTTATGTGTAGTCAATGATGTGCATGTATTACCCATAAACTTCCCAACAAAAACTATACAGTAACAGTAACAAGTTCAAATGCTTGAGTAATCACTAACCCTCATAGGATGCACCGTGGATCTTGGGGGAAGTCCCTGAAGAAAAAAATGAAAAATTAAGAAGTCATCAAAAAATTCTTTTTAGATAAGAGAAGGATGACAAAAGTGATTACAAAAGGAGTGATATAATCTATGAGCAACACATCATTCATTACTCAGCACAAGACAACTTTCACTCTTTTATTTTTTATTTTTTTATTTTTCTGTTTCTGTTCTTTTCTCCACCAGCACTAGAGTTAATACCAAATTCTTTATTTGTCACTATTTGGTCTATGGATGGGGAAAAAAACAACACAACAAATAAATCAGAGAATACTGGCTTTCTTTTTTTAACTAGCTATATCTTATCCCGAGCTTGTATGTGGATGACAACTTGAACTATTAGGACCAGGGACAACTTTAGCTACAAATACCACGAAGCAGCTAAATGGGAAAAGAACAATCATAAGTAGCTGCTATAAGAAACTAAGCAACTTGGAAAACTATCAAGATTTTTGGGGGAATCCTTGATATAATTATAAATGCATATACCTCTGCCATTTCAATAGCAGAAACACCAAGAGCCCATACATCCACCTGAAAGAAAAATATGGTAACAGTAAGAAGTTAGTCATACAGAGGCTTGTGGAACAGCAAATGTGCACCATACTTCCAAAACATTGATGGCTCCAAGAATTGGACAATTATATCATGCAGGCACAGCACACACTAGACATTTGAGACTGAAATTTTTTTTGAAGGAAAAGAATAGAAACAATGGAGGTTTCTATTAAAAAAAAATTCAATTTATTGTCAGCAGGTTACCGGCCCTACTTGAGAGATACTTTTTTGGTGGTTCAGTCAGTATAGTATAGTTTAGTATAGTATAGTATAGTATGCGAGAAAGCTCTTGGAACCCACAACCAAGGCAAAATGAGGTCATGTGAACACCCATATCCATGCACACAATATGCTTTCAAGTCCTATTACCCAATGAAAAGGGAAGAGAGTTGGACAGTAGAAAGAAAAAGGAAACTACCAAAGAATGGAAATGATACCTTCCCATCGTATCGACTTTCTTGGATAACTTCTGGAGCCATCCAATGTGGAGTGCCAATAAACTGCACATAAAATAAAACTCACTAGTCCATTAACTATATATAAAATCACGAGCTAAAACATTTGACTTGATAAAAATACCCTTTAAATTTTTTAACTCAATGAGCAAACTAGACAATCTTCTTTAAGAAAAAATGGAACCAAGAATAAGAAGTCGAGTTTTTTTTTTCTTTTTTAAATTTAAAAAAGCAATTTCAACCAAATTTACCAGAATTTATATACCATCTACACTCACCTCACATTTAAACAAACATACCAGCTTTTAATTTGTTCAAATACTTAGAAAATTATTATTTTCTAGTTTTCTCTTGTCTATACTTGCCTTTTCCTATATATATTATAGCTCATGTTGAGTACAATATGCAAAATTTTGAACCACTGCTTTTATAGATGGAAAGATTTTTGGTTAGTTGGGCTTTTTCTGCTACCATAGGTCTTGATCACCCATTAGGCTTTGCCTTTAAAATCCTCTCTCTCTCTCCCTTTTTTCTTCAAATCCACTCTTTGAAGTGACTCCTTTTTCCAATTGAAGGTGGATGGCAAACAACAGTGCAAGAATCACACGTTTATTGCTTTCCAAAACTTTCACAAGAACAAAATACATGTAGCTTAATGAGCTCCTTTTGCATTTGGAATTGTTATTAGAGAAGGTCTTGGGATGTTTCTAACTGAACATTTATTTACTATATGGAGAACCAAAAACTAGTGTTACTCAAAATAGCTAGATTCTTGAAACAAAGAAAAGAGTTCAGTAAATAAATTTCAAGTGCAGGAAGAAAGGAACAGATACAGGAGAGGGAGAGTGCATAAATTATGTTTTTCTCTATTTTTTTTTATCTTTAGTATATAATTTAGAAAGAAAAATTAAATGCTGACGTATCATGTGGTTTGAAGTCTATACAGCATGGAATACCTTGTTTAAAAGTTGTCATAAACACCCTATTTTGGTAGAAAGATTAAAAGTAACTTATCATGAGAAATGGGTTTGAGGGTACCTTAATGTAGGAAAGATAACTCGATGAAGGTACATAGATAAACTTGGAAGTGTACATTTTCAAATACATCACACGCTGACATGCAGAAAGTTAACATAAAGTTGTCTTTCCAGACATCAGGCTTTTTCAGAGGCATGCAATTCTATACTAGGAATGCTATCATCTAGAAAAAGCTGGAGCACGCTACAAGCAATTCTAATTCACAAAATATGAATTCATAAAAACTGCACATTAGTTCAACAATTACTGTACCGTATTACGCTTTGACATGGTCCTTGTAAGCTGCGCAGCAACCCCAAAATCACCTGCTCAGACATTGCAATAACCACAAAATTCTGGATCAGTTTGATGGTAACTTTGCACTCTAGAAGTTAGAATATAGAAGGGAAAGGGCTTTAAACTTTAGCAGAAGAAAAGGAAGTAATATTTCAGTAAGCTTCCACAAGAAAAAGCATGGTGCATGGAATGAATTCTGAGATAATCTGTCAAGTATGACATTAAATACAGGCACAAATTCTAATCCTGAAAATATGACATTTCGATCCAAATCATGGTCTGCCTCTTCAACAAAGTTATCAGCCAGAAACAAGACTTGTTTATAAATTTTTTTAATGTCCTGAATGTCTCAATACGATGGAAATTCTTTCATACAGTTTTAAACATTTTCAAGGGACACAAACTCAATCTCAATCATCGAAAGTTAATACCAAATTTATGAATTTGATTTCCTTCAGAAGACCAACCTCTAATCCATTTGTCATACAGGACTTAAAGGTAGCCTAGCCCATGTAGCTTCTTCGCTAACAAGACTTATAAAACACAGATGCAGGCAACAAAACAAGCAAAATTCTTGGATGTTATGTGATTTTGGAAGACAATGCTATTTCTGTAATTTCCAGACTTGCACAAATTATCATGGTCTGGCTTTTATTTTATATCTTAGTGTCCTATTAGCCCTTAATTAAGATGTGGTACTCAGATTTTCTATCTTCTAGATGTGACTCCTAAAAAACCTACGAGAGTGAAGTTGGTAGCCCTTCAACTTTCATCACTAATTTAAATTGCAAACCCTAAATCCCTTTCTTCTAGTCTAAACCCTTAGAATTCTCAAATCCCAAGCCCTAATCCTCCACGAATCCTCAGTAGTACATAAACTTTGAATCTGTTGTGTCATAAACTCAGCATTAACAAGTGCAATCATTTCCACTTCATTATTTTATATTAATCAAGAAATCATGGATATACAAGCATTCAAGTCAGGGAGTGAAAAGAAAAACTGTTAAGAAGAATGAAAGTTAGGAGCAAGTCCACATCATGGTATTCAGACAGTCCTTTGCAACATGAAAGCTATCAATGTCATTTAAAAAAACAATAGGACTACCAAAAAGCATTTTAGGAAAAGAAAAAACCCTACAATAGGTGATTCCTTTCTGTTTCTTATAAGCATAATTGGAGTTCCATTATTTACCACATAATTTTTGAAAGAAAATACTCACCCAACTTGACTTCACCTTGTTCAGTTAACAAAATATTACCACCCTTAATGTCTCTATGGACCTTGAAAATTGAATGCAGATAAGCAAGGCCCTGCATGATATTTAGAAGAATAAAAAGGGGTACAAATCAAACCACCATAGTATGTAAAAATAGAGCAAATTGAAAAAAGAATAAAAAGGGGTACAAATCAAACCACCATAGTATGTAAAAATAGAGCAAATTGAAAAAAGAAAAAAAATGGAATAGACAAGTATCAACATTTTCTTCTCACAAGTCCCAACCAATTAAAATCAAGGATACCTTCAAAGCTTCTCTACATATGTATGCTATTTGATACTCTTCCAAAGGTTCCTCAGCAACATTCATTAAGTCAGAAACACTTCCACCCCCACAGTACTCCATAACAATCTGCAAATAATAATAATAATAATAGTAATAGTAATAGCAATAATAGTAATAGTAACAACAACAACTATCTTGCAAAAAACACCCCAGTAAAAAGCATCTAGCACCAAAAAATAAACTTGTGACAGGGTGAAACCCATAGAATCAAACTGATTGCTAATCCTCAAATAAGTAAACAAAAAGAGTTCATACCCAAAGATATTCTTCACCTTGATAGCTCCCAAGATATCGAACAACATTTGGATGACTGCATTGTTGCAACATCTCAATTTCACCGCGAATTTCTTCATATCCCTCCTCCTGCATACAAGCAGCATTTGGACCCACATCCAATATTCATTCGACCAACAAATTAAAGAACTTAATTATAAGCAGAACAAGGAAGCACACTCACTCCTTCGGTCAATGATATGACTTTGATAGCAACAAGCTCTGAACTTCGTAAATCCCTAGCCTTGTAAACAGCCCCGTAAGACCCCTTCCCTGACACCCAAGAAACAAACTCAGCACACAACACTTTAAAATACTCACTTTAAAGTGAGTAACAAATACCAGAGACAAAGCTTAATCAAGATAATTACCTTATCGAAAACACACCATTAACTTGTCGACTAAACATTTAAACCTCACCCGTTACCACAATGACTAAAATGCTCACTTACCATCCCTTGTTCTACATACACATCTATATTCAAACTCAAAATGCATAATTAACACAAAAAATTACGCTTTCAAAAAGTGCACGCACCGAGTTCATTAAGCAATTCATACTTAGTAGTGGGATCCTCTCTAGTAACACTCTCTGGAATCGAACTCGAAGACATTTTGCTTTGCTTCTGCTGGTGTTGTTTACCCTCCTCTCCTAGCAACCCACTCCCTTTCCGCTCCTTTCCAAACCCTAGCTCCCCGGACGCCTGCATACTTGCCACCGCCTTCCCCATCGTTGATCCACCACCACCACTCCCGCTCCTCCTCATCACCGTCGATTTCACCAAAAATGTCCCAAACTCCCCTCTCCCATCATCATCCCCGTCACTATTATCTCCAATATCATTGATTCGGCTTTCAAATTCCGTGAAAGGAGCGCTATGAGGCTTCCTTGGAGGGGCAACCGAGGATGACGACGACCATGACTGGTTCTGGTGGCGTCCGCGGCCGGCTTTAACGATCATAGTGCCGAAATCAGCGTCGTCGTCGTCGTCGTCGCCACCGCCAAAGTCTTTTGGAAGGCGTTTGAGGAGAGGAGGAAGAGATTCTTCGTCTTCTTCTACGTCTACGTCGTCGTTTTTGCTGTTGTTTTCTCCCCCTCCTTTATAGAGCATTGTAGCATAGACGTTGTTGTCGTCGGTTTTGGATTTGGATTCGGGTTCAGAGTCGGAGTCTGAGTTGTGAATTATGACAGTAGAGTAGAGTTCCGATTTATTAGGGGTTTTGCTGGTGCGGGTCCGGCGAGATGGGGATGGATGATCCATTCTCCACATCGAGTGCGAAACGGGGAGAGAGGGGGAGAGAGAGAGAGAGAGAGAATGACCGTTGAAGAGGAAAGCGAAAAAATGGTGCGTCTTGATGGGCTTGTTGGTGAATTATTGGGCTATTTCAGCTTAATTGAGTGTCCATATGCTTATAAATGCAGCCCATCCCACAAGTCCGAAGCCCATCGTGATTTAATGTCATGGACAAGGCAATGCAATAGAGGTTGATTTTAGGAATCCAGGTATTGTCTGATCTATTCTAGAGCCCATGGGATTTGTTCGATAGTTCCTAATTTTATGATAAATAAATATTCAAAAGCTTTATAACTCAATTTTTTCGATCTATAAATACTTCACGGTGTTACAGTCTTTTGAATATCAAACTTCTTGCTGAAAAAGGCTCCTCTTTCTTTCAGCAGCGCACTCGGGGTGTTGAATCAATATTTTCTGTTCTAAACCCATTCACCCTCGCATTCAACAACAAAGAATTCAAAGCGTAAACCAATTGACCTTGCAATAAAAAGGCTCCTGCCACAACAGCACTCGTGATGTTGAAATCGTGGGCTTTGATGATGAAGTCAAGAGGGAGGCAAAAACAGTGGTTTGTAGCTCTGGAAATTCTGGGAGACTGGAATGGTGAAGTTGAGAGAGAAAGCAACGTTGAGGAGAGAGGTTTTTAAATCTGTGAGAGAGAGAGAGGATAAAAGGGAAGGAATTGAAGAGATTGGTTGGTTACAAGAGTTGATGATGTGGCATATATTTTAATAATATCAAATATCACTGGTTGATGGTTATAGCCTATCATCGGAAAATTTCTCGTCTGTTTTGTACTTCAAAGAAATCCAAGCAGGCCAACCCCCTCTCCCATTCTCCCTCATATTTGGTCACGCCTTCCCTCGCCTTTTTTCTTCTTCTTATTATTATTATTTTATCGTTTCTTCTTCCGCTCTCCTTTTATGCATGTAAATCTAAAATAAATCTAGATTCAATTCAACTGTGACTAGAAACTTGGAGAAAATTCCCCTTTTGTCATTAATTATAGGTACCCTGTGTTGTTGAGCAAGGAATGATAGGAGGAGGAAGAATCCAGCTGAACGGGTGGCAACAGGCGGCCGTTGCTGTTGGTTCCGCGGTGGGTGCGTTGTTAGATCCACGAAGAGCGGATTTGATAGCGGCGCTTGGAGAAACAACCGGAAAGCATGCTTTTGAAAGAGTTGTCGAAAGAATGAAGAAGAGCCCGGAAGGAAGAGTGGGTCTCTCTCTCTCTCTATCTCCCTTTGATTTCATTCATCACCCATTTCCTGGTGGTGGTCGTAACAGTAGTGGTAGTTTGGTATAACTGAATTATTTATTATCCTGAATGCATTACATAATATGCAGCAGTCCTTATCCAGTCTTGTTACGTTGTGAATTATGAATCTTGGGTATTTTTTATGATGCCAAATAATATCGTCAAACTGAAATTTTGACAGGAGCTGCGGGCTCTAAATTTATCATGCAATATCAAAGCGAATTCGTTTTGAAAGCAAGCTTTTAGCGAAGCATGTCATGAGTGAAAAATAACTCTAGCTTTGGAATTCTTTCTTCTTCTTTTTTAATACATCTCTCTTTGGCTAAGATTGTGATTACTTTCATATGGACTCTTCAAACACAGACGCCTGATGATTGAAATTCATGTCATTCATTAAAAATAAACCAACTCTTCCTTGTTATCGTGTTGATAGGCACTTCTCTTGGAGAGACCTCGTGTCATATCTGCTCAAGTGAGGCATGCTTGGGATTTGCCAGCCAATACATTTGGTGCTGCCTATGCAAGCTTCATGGGATCCAGGAACTTTTCCCCAGATGACCGTCCACCAGTGCGATTCATGGAAACGGAAGAATTGGCATATGTTGCCATGCGGGCTCGCGAGGTTCATGATTTCTGGCACACCCTTTTTGGGCTGCCCACCAACTTGATTGGCGAGTCAGCTCTCAAGGTGATTGAATTCGAGCAAATGTACCTGCCAATGTGCCTGATGTCTGTTGTTGGAGGCACAGATAGATTTACTGAGAAGCAGAGGAAATCTTTCTTCCAGCACTACTTCCCATGGGCCGTTCGGGCTGGCTTGCAGAGCACAGATCTCATGTGTGTGTATTATGAGAAGCACTTTCACGAGGATTTGGAAGATGTCCGCAGAAAATGGGGGATAACTCCTGCTCCTGCTGCCCCTAATCAAGATGTGCCTTGACATGTGAGAAGATGTACAGAAGGAGTTTTTTTGGATGGTAAAAACGAGATTCGCATGCAAACTTCCAACAGCGAAAAACTTGTGAACATCTTTTTGTTCCCCTAACTTGCATCTTCTTCTTCGTTCATAAAGCTCGAAGAGTACTCCTTTAAACATCGTAGAACAGGGTTTATGATTAAATCAAAACCTGGCTTTCTTAGGCAAGTGAAAGCCCTAGAAAAGCACCTTTTCTTGACCAAACACAATTGCAACATAATATGAGAACAGGGGTGTTATCAACTGAATTCATGCTTGGATTTTGATGGATTTCAAGCCATAGAAAAAAAATTCGGTTCAAACATGGATCGTTTATCTCATGTTAGTTATTGCGTTTTAGGTCATGTTTGTATTTTAAAATTCTGAGCCCAACATGCAAATTATTTATTTTTTCCGACTTCTACCACTAACTGAAAGGTGTTTAACAACCATTATGATAGATTTGGCTATTGAATATTATATGAAGATCGTGTTTTTCCTTGAGAATCGTCAAAAAATAATAAAAGAGATCTGGGAATAAGCACTGCGAACCTGGGATGCCGAGTATTTTAGAATTTATGAGGATAAATTTTGATGACTTCATTTATGAGGGAGTGGGTTATCTTACCTTGTTTCAATGGCAATAAGCGCTGCGAGCCTGGGAAGGGAGCGAGATTTTCTAATTTTTGCCTTGTAATCTCAAACAGTCGTTACAAAAAACAAACAAAAATCAAACAGTGAGCACTTTGATACCTTTTGTCCTCGTTGTCCACGGGCGGCAGTAGTCTTCCATTGCATAAAATGGGCTAAATAAGGCCAACTGCTCTCGACTCAATGCTCTCCTTCTCATCTATAAACGATATGGGCAATTAGTAATAGGCACAAGAAAAGCACAAATACTTGAGAGTCATACCCACTAGTTCACTGCAAAATCCATACCCCTCCTCCCAGCACCAAGGATCAGTTTTGTTAGGAGGGATGGTAGGAAAGACGGATGATGGGGAATGTATGAGAAGTGATGGACGGAATAATTTTCTTGTTTGGCATGATTCACGGAGGGTCAACTTTTCAAGGAAATTCCAGTCAAACAGACCCAAAGACATCAAACACGGAAAGAATAATTGAAGGGAAAAAAAAGAAGCATTGGCATTGCCCTATTAACAAGGAATAAAAAGGGGCGAGGAAAGAATAATTGAAGGGAAAAAAAAGAAGCATTGGCATTGCTATTAGAAACAACATATTGTTCGGATGCTATATGTATCAGAAAATATCCACCCGATTTTTAACAGATGCCCAGGCATCTAAATCCCACGATCGTGATTGAAATGTTGAAACAACAAAGAGAACACAGAAGATATTACACCACATGATCCAACAAATTGTCATGGATCATATTGAAGATGAAAGCATGGCTTCATTCAAACTAAGGTTCACAAAGATCAACAAACAGAACTCCGTATGAAGACATGATTGCATGTGTCAATTGCTACCACCACCAAAGAGGTATCCCAGAGAAGATCCACCACCAGGAGCAGCATGGACCTTGGTTGAAGGTCGATCCTGAACCAAGAAACAAAGTTCTTAGGTTGATAAAAACAACTTCAAGAAACAACCATTTGTCTCTCACGAAACACAATGAAGCAGGTTATGTTAAAACAATTAAACAAGTAGCTTATTGGCTGTTTAAAGCAACTTCCAGAAACAGTTTATAGAGCACTGTGAATGATTTAGAAATAGCATTCGTGTAGTTCCCAGTGTAGTTCCCAGTCCGCCGTCTTTCAACTTTCATAATGTATCTATTGAACCTTGTTCAGATGAAACCATGACAATACTATGCTGACATCGCTTGGAAACATGTAAATTGAGAATACAGAATGCCAAGAGCATAATTGAAAGTAGTTCCAGCCCATCTCCCTGGCTCTAGGAATTTACCCCCACACCACAAAACAAATGGCTAACTGGCACTATACGATCCATCTATCTGCTTCTTGGGCCCACATTTCACAGCAACCGCTTGCATGAGAGAGTTCCCAAGCCTAGTCCATCATACACCATGAGCAGTATCTAGTTACCCATCATACCATAACCCATGTACTTCAGGGAGATGTTGAGACACACAGCTGCTTTCATAAGCCTGAATTCGCCTAGGGCTAAGATTAGGAGCCATATCTCCAATCACTGGAGAGGTACTCCGACTCCCAGAGGCATCTGAAGAACGCTAGAAACCACAAAAATTTCACCTTATTGGAATGAGACCCAGAACCCTAAAACAACCAAGGGCACTTCATACTTCTTAGGCAGCAAAAATGCAGTTTGATAGTTACAAAGATAATGGCATTCTTCCATATGTATTTATGCACATCCCTCTGCCACACAGTTCGTAATCACTCACAAGATAATGCATATCCATTTCCAAAAGACAAGTGAATCTTATAAAGAACTAATCAGGCATGCTAATTTGTCACAGAGAAGAACTGTGGCATGTCGTGAATCTGAGCAAGTTGTATCCGCCTAAAATCAGCATGGACAATTGATAAAAACTGCTCCAAGATCAAAGGTTTCCGGAATCATACCGTGATGAAGTTGCCAGCGTTCTGACCATCTGCCCTCAAATAGTTGTTTGTGGAAGTACTGTTGATACCGGCAGGAAACTCCCTGTTAATTTCAGCTGGCTGAGGGGCTGCAGCAGGTTTAGGAGGAGGTGGATTGCTTGCAGGCTGGACCTCGCTTGGAGCAGCTTGGGCATTGTTTGTGCTAGGTTTTGGAGCCTCTCCACTCCCAAACAGATAGCCCAATGAACTCTGCCCTCCACCAGCGCTAACTCCACGACCCATATTCTGAACTTTACTTAGCACAAAAATTAAAACATGTCACCCAAGAACGAATGAAGATGACAAAGAAATAAACTTATGGAAATGAAATGGCATGAGTCACAATAAGGATGAAAAGAACCATGATTAATTACCTGCGTTTAACACTCAGAAATCACACAAACTACTCTAATCACGGCTTGGCAACTTAAAAGATCTACAGACCCGTCAACCAATTTCTGAATAGCCATTTGAAATCAACAAGCTCACCATCACTCTATTTAACAAACATCATATTTTTTTTTATAAAAAAAAATAGTTTATTTATGCTTTCTATTTGTATCCTTGGGTAACACAATAGGGATAGCACCCCCTTTCAATCCATTCCTAGATAGCTCGCCAACACCCACATCATAACAAACATGATCACAAATACATGCATACATACAAGAGACACAATTCATAAATACATTATGAAACTCAAAAAAAATGCGTGGCGATTTATATCACAACTACAATCATATCAGCCTAGATATAACAACACTAACTTTAATTTTATATATATATATATAAACAGTGATACAGAAGCCAGCAAAAACAAGCGAATGCCTGAATCAAAAGGAGAAAAGAACAGCAGATCTTAACAAAACAAGTCAATCATCATCGAATCACAAAAAGAAGTGAAGAAAAACGCCACGCCACGTCACAGAGCGAGTGGTTAGAAGGAAGAAATTGGCAGCATCGATTTTGCATGTGAATCTGAGATCTAAAGACTCAGGGTTTCGTAGAGCTACCTTTTGAGGGATCTGGATCTGATCTGCGAAGAGAGAGAGATTCAGGAGCCGCGGCTCAATTCAAATAGTAATAGTAACTGCTGAGGAAGTGAGGTAAAGAAAGCGATAGGTGACCGTTGTCTATTTATAGACTTTGGATAAATACTTATTTCGGGGAAAAAATAGTAGTAGAGCTTTCAATTTCTGAACGAATATAACAAATTCTTTCGCTTTTGTTTCTGGTTATGCCAGTGAGCTGGTAAATTGGTGTCGTCCATCACACTTTTATATTATTTATTTTTGTGTTTTAAAAATATTTTAAAAAAATTAAATTATTTTTATTTTTTATTTTAAATTAATATATTTTCAAATCATTTTTATATAATCATATCAAAAATAATTTTTAAAAAATAAAAAAAATATAATTTTAATATATTTTATAAAAATATATTTTAAAAAATACCCAAAACTATATTTTCGGACATACTGTTTCTAGATATCTACTATTTGTCAAAGGATTTATTAAATTATATACGAGAATGATGCGTGCAGGCACTTAGCTCGAAATGTAAAGAAATGATTTTTCTTTTTTAATATTATTATATTATAAACTGACTTTTCTTTGATGATTGGGAAAAGAAAAAAAAACATGAATAAAAAAAGAAAAAAGAAGGTTTGTGCTATTCTCAGTATTTCAATTGTTATTCACTTCATTAATTTTGTGTTTCTTGATAAAATATATATCAAAAATCTTCTAAATCAAACACAAAAAAACCTAGGAAATGTTAAATTTTGAATTCATACAAAACTTTGACATTATTGATATTCTTCTTAGGGTTTGATTTATTTCCTTTTTTTGTATAAATATCTTTCATCAAAAAGTTAACCCTTAATGGGTGCTTAAAATTGTAATACAAAATATCTTTTAAAATAGTTTTTTATTTGAAAATATATAAGAAATAAATTCAAATTTATTTTTTATTTTTAATATCAATAACATTATAAAATATTTAAAAAAATTAATATTTTTATATCAAATATAATTTTAAAAAACATTCATAAACAGAAAGATAAACACTTTTAAGTATGATAATAGATTAAAGAACAAAATATTCATAGATTATGAAACCCTAGAAATTGTAGTAGTTATAATAGTAATTTATCTATTTAAAGATTTAATTTTATTTGAAAATACATTTTCATCACACAGATATACAAATTAAAATGTCATACATACAAAAGTAAAAAAAAAAAAAAGGAAGAAGGTTAATTTGGTCCTCGTGTGATTTGTTTTATGGGGGTGCTGAGGGCAAGGAAGGGAGAAATTTACAGCACCTAAAAACAGGAAACTTGCTCCCTCCATCGAGCATTCACCGACCACTACACACGAGTTGACGGTGACAAAAAGTAGCCAGGGGGGCTTCAATATATTAGACATGGGGAAGGATTAATGGCATATGCATCATGCACGTGTTCTTGAACCATTTTTTGGTTGGTTAACTTCCACCACATTTACATAAATGAACCAGCCAACACACCGTTCAAGAACACGGGTCCTAGTTCTGGCTTGCACTAACTGCTAGCTTTATATTCTCGAGAATCTCGACAGCTTCTTCCACCATTGTTGCACAGTATGATGCAATGCTGCGTTTTTATTTTCATGTACAAAAGAGGTTCAGGGTAAGACAGCAAGATGGAGCAGTCAAGGACAAGCGAATAAAGAAGAAAGGCCCGAAAAGTGCATATATCGCTTTGGAGGAAAATCTATAGACCTCAGAGGATGTAAAGGAGCGAATTATGCTGCCACCATTTTCAATGGACCAGGATTACATGGTTTGATTAGTTTAATGTCATCCTTTATGCTTTGCCTTTTCCAAATCACGTATAAGATGGAAATGGTGGGCAAACCTGTTGAGAAAATATACCAGGGGCACTCTGCTACTGGACAGCATTATTGCAGCAATAAAAACAGCTTTAGCAATTTTAGATGGAAACAACTCCATCACACATGAGATACAGGCACCGCCGGAATCACCTGCATTTTTCGAGAGAAGAACTTAACTATAGAAGTACCTCAAATATATCATCAATCATCTTTATTGAAAAGGGAGAGCACAAACCCTGTCCCCTTCACCAAGCATGTCTGAAATATCAGAAAGTGGCTTTACATATTCGGCTAGATTTCTAACGCTGTTTGTATCAGAATAATGGATGCTAGAACCTGTTAAGTCTACTTCATAAACTTTAAAGCCAGCTTCCTGCAGAAAGGAAATAGTTTTATACCAACACCACGCACCAAAACCACCTCCATGGACAAGGACAACATGGTTGGTTTCAAGATCCTACCAAGTAAGAGATGAATAGTCAGTATAATTAGTAGAAAGTGATACTGAAATTTTAAAGTCCAAGTCTACAGTAATCTTATCGCTAAAAAGAGTAAAGTGTGGTAAGGGACTCATTCCAACCAACTGCTTTCATAATAGTAACAGTGATTCTATATCATATAGAACATGATTCAGCCCGGTATGAATTGACCAGTTAGATTTTAGTGTTAGAATGATGTTTTGAATTCAAAGGCAAAAAATGGTAAGAAATGAAGAGATCCCTGTATGTCTTTAAAGGATGATGATCTGATATGAATATTTAACTCAAACTTTGTAGTAGAGAAGGCCCCCCGGGTTAATGATAGGGCAGGTTCATGTGAGTAAACAAGACTTCGCATTTGGCGAACCCAGTAAATAACCAGTACTGCACTATTCCTAAGAATGCAGGGAGTCGAGAAATAAGCAAAAAAGAACAATCAGTGAAGGGCTTATTATCATTCAAAATCATGTTTGCTGTGTTAAGTTTATGTTTTAAAACTAAAATCTTAAGACAAATCTACTGGAACTACTGATAAAAATTTGCATCAGCCACCAATGCAGAATTAATCTGGAAGTACTTTCCCTTGAAAATCAAATATAGGGCAGGTCTCGAATTTAAGCTATTCCTTCTCTGTCTTTCTAGAAGAACTTCTTTAGCCTAGTTTCATGATCATGCACTTAAGTAGCTTAATCATTAGTTGGAAATCAAAAGGCTAATACTTGAAGGGATATTGGAGAATTTGAAACTCATGGTGCATGTGTTCATGGATCAAAACTATCTGTCCATTAATTAAAAAAAGAAAGAGAGAACGAAGGAGAAGAACAAGATATATATATATATATATATATATGTTATGTAACGATTACAATGTCAAAAATCCAGAAGCCCATTACTGACCCAGTGAAAATAAATGATATCCAAAAAAAGTATACCTAAAACAATACAATAGAAAATCGATTACACTGGCCCATTCTTCTAAAAAATAGATTACATTGGAACATCAACAGCACATGTTCATAAAACTTTGATGCACTCTGATCTGATGCCTTTGGGGCTAGGTAGCTGCTATGTATACTGGAAAAATGCTTTCTGGCTCACCAACACGCCATCCATTGTCAGATCTGGTGTGACCAGATTCCATATCCAGAAAAATGAAGGTCAGCATTTGAGGGCCAGAGAGGAAGACCTGCCCTGGGGTGAGTCATCCAGGTTTGAGGTACAAAGTATGATGGTACATTATCACGACCTGTTAATCACTACACTTCCTGCAGATGCTTGGTTTGCTGCACGATTACTTCCAAAGTTTTTTCGATTTGATTCCCTTGCAATTCTTGAACCAAACTAAAGCAGTTGCAAGACATTAAATTGGATTAATAATCAAACTAAATGGATAGAAGTAGAGCTTCACATGAAAAGTAACAAACACGGTAGCTGTGAGTTACATCTAGGTAGTTAAGATAGTCCATGGTCTCCAGACCTGTGTTCCTTTTTTCCTTTTGTAAATGCATTTAATCCTATCATAATATCCATCCTATTCATGGATCAGGCATGCAAAGCTGACTTAAATAGAAGCAACTTGAAGTAACACAAACCTGGATTGCTCTTTTAGGGAGAACAGCTGCCTCATGTAAACCAAGCATTTGTGCCACCTTCAAGACACATGAGGAGCAATAAACATCTGATCAGCATCGGTCACATAAAATAACAAATTGATGAACCCTGGTGAGAAGGGATTGTTCGACTAACAGTTCCAAGAACAGGTAAACCTAGGAGGTTGTCTTAACTCTTAAGAAAAGGTAGAGAAAGAGAAAAGAACAAAAGAATAAGTTAATAACAGATAGCACTGACCTCCCTTAGGATCTTCTTATCACCTGTTCCACTAGGTTGATCCAGGTTAGTAACCTCCCACAAAGGGATGTCAAGAAGCACCCTGATGACATCTTCATCCAAGAAAGGAAATCTAGCCTGATGAAAGAAATTAGATGCTTGTTAATACGTGAGAACAAGTATAGTAGACAAAGGGTGATGCATCTCGAAATGTTAGTGGTACCTCCTTTCCATTATCAGCAATGCATCTGTCATCTCTCCCCATATTTCGTTTCCATATTCTCTGCATATCCAACTTCATTTCCTCATTAAGCCCATGCCAACTGTTGACAGCACATCAAATTATAAGAGAGACTACAAATGCACACATGAACATTGGTGATTTTGTATTGATTTACAGTCTCTTAAAACAGAGACTTGGTTGATTAAAGGTATTTGTGCATCAAGCCAAAGGTGTATCCAAAGGAGTACTATACAAATCACTTCGGTAAAAACTCGCCTATTCTAATCACGGCCTAGAAAGCATCATGAAACTTGAGCTTAGCAGTTGTTCATATGATAGAATTGAATGCATTTACAAAAGGAAACGAGACAAAAAAACAACAGAGTTTTACTTCACGGGATGCAGAGTTCATAATTGTAACTTCAGACTTCAGAGTAACACAACACACTTCAATGTGGACATGAAATTACAATGTGCTAACTACCAACACAAGCTGAGAACATGAACATGGAACAAGCAGACACAATCTTAAGGAATGACAGCGCCCACAAGTTAGCATGTACATGTTATAACCATACCCGCCGCATCTATATTTTGTTCTATGCCTTCCATAACCAGCACACTGCTCATCAGCACCCGAACCAACAAGGACAATCCTAGCCTCGGACTTGTACCTGAGGCGTTGTTGATTCTCGTCACTGTTATTGCTAGGTCTTTCAGAGACCCAACCGTCACCACTTGCAGCCAACCACAACGCAACCCCTATGTTCAGGTCCTGAAGCATTAAGCCACAGTGTAACTTCACATATACAGGGATGCGTACTAACAGAATGTAGCATCACTGACAGAAAGAGGCATCTTTTAAAATTATCAATTAGCATGGTGATTTCTATTTTTAAATGGATGGAGAATGTTTATTGCTAGTAATAAATTAACAATACCAAACACACACCAATGAAAGGAGCAGATGAAATAACGATCACATGCATATTTTATGTACATCACAAAATGCTCACAATTCTGAAGTTAATTCTAGTAAACAACATAATAAGCTAACTATTTAAATGCCTCCATGTATTCTACCAGAGCACCATATTACCCAATTCTAATAAACATGCACTTGTAAAATAAAACCAGATACCATATACGTGTTTGCAGGGTTAATAAGCGACATGACGTGCTTCATTTCCAAGGTCAATTTCGACAAGTCTGAATCAATCTCTACAAGCTTCCACCTGCATCATTGGTCAACAGTGACTATAATAGAAAGAATTCCAAAAAAAAAGGGAACATCATTCCGAATAAAATAAAACGAAAACATGTGAGCAAACTTGGACCCGGTCATCAATGGATACACTACTATTTAATCAGCAAGAGGATGCATTCATAGCCAGGTCAAATTAACCTTGGGCTGGGGGGGGATTTTCTAGGTGGGGAAGTTGATGTTATACATGTTCCCTCTCTTGGGATCCACAAATATTTACTGTTTTATGTTTTAAACACTATATTTGATTTGAAATTTGACTCGTGCCAAACACCGTTTAAAGTTTCACCTTAATTCTTTTTACACCCTTGATGCTCCATCCCTAACTCTTAACCCCTTAACATTCCCCTCCAATTTTTTTGCCCCAAACCAAACTCAACCTTAATGGAGTTTTGAAACACAAACTTATTTAAGATTCCAATTCAAGTTGTAGAGGTTTTTTCCTTCCACTGGAACTTTCCAGTAAGTGCTTGAATTTCATTCTCCATTTGCCATGCATAATATAGCATCAACCTCTCCACAGCAGCATCAAAAAAGTGCTAGTGCCTTTGAATAACTACACCTGAATGTGTTTAGGATTTCCAGTAGCTCTAACCTATCTTTATAAAAAACTAGAAAAATTCCCATTACAAGACCAAGACATGGAATATTACATCAAAAGAGAAACATCTAATACTGTACCTTCTCAGTGGTGCAATTCTTCTCAGTTCCTTCACTCCTGCCTTGGCAGAGATTCTATCAGGAGCAGACTGACCATCAAAGCTCACATTAAGTAAGTCAATCCCATCTGCCACACAGGGAATTGGAATGGAGAATCAGCTCAACAAAAGAATCCGCAAGACAACATTTTCACTGGTTTTCTTAGTGTTCCAGTGTCAACTGCGTTGCAAGGGTTAACAGCATTGCAAAAATTGAAGATGTAGAAATAAAAGCAAAAATGAGCGAGGGCACTAGCTTAGTATGACAACTTACAGCTGGGATCTAGACACTCATCCAACAATGCAGCAAGTATCATAGAATCAAGCCCACCAGAAAACAAGACTGCCACTGGAACATGTTCTTCTCGTCTACTATAACATCTTCCTGCCTATGCATTCAACCCAAAAAATTCTATCAATTAAAACATAAATAAATTACTTCATGTAAGATTTGTGAATGCCAGAAATAGCTTGTTCAATACATTCTACATTGATTGAATTTAGAATATAACAGAAAAGAAAAGAAAATTGTGTGAGATTTAATCGCTTAAAACAACACCCGTTATATGTAAACACTATAAAAGTGTAAGTTCTTCAAGAGTATAAATCCACAATAAAGCTATTCAATTCAATTTTAGTTCTGACCTCGAAGATTCTGTGTTGTGAAGCGCGCAGCATCACAGATTTTCTTAGAGCACTTAACACATTATGAGCAGGCAATGAAATCATTGTTTGATTTGGCCCTACACAGTTAAAAAAAAGCACAAGTAGGGGTCTCATGACAGTAAAACCATCAAGTTTAAAATTAGATCCATCTTCATGAGTCAAAATAAAAATATTTAGCAACTGAAGTTCGGAATTTTTACACAAATATATTACATATCGTGGTAGGATTATAACCTGATTCAAATGTCATTATGTCTGACGAAGCTGGATACATGTGATGTCGTCTCTCTAGAGTCCCGTTAAGTGAACCGTGTAACTCATTGGGTTTTGGATTGAAAGAAACTCTCTCCCATTTAATCAGTTCCAATAGCATGGCATTACCCCATTCATGGTTTTTTACTTCACCAACAAGATATCCATCCAGCTTTGAAGCATCCATTGATAAGCTGTATATCCCACATGAAAGCTCCTCCCAAAAATTGTGGTGAGTTCCATTTTCAACTTCAAAATCTGCACCAATTGATGCTTATTAAAATAGCTAATTAGTTTAGTATAGTCTGTGGAAATTGGGTGAATGGCAGAAACAACTTATTGCCAGAACAGGAGGTAGAAAAGAATTCCAGCAAGGGCTTAATGAGATACAAATGTTTAAACACACGAGGTCAAGAATGGTGCAAAAAATCTCTCAGAGGAGGCATTGCCTTATTTAAACATATGCTTTGTTGCTTGCACAAGCAAACAACAATCAGCCCCTCAAGATGTAGATAACAACTTGAAATGATTCGTGGTAGCCCAAGTTAGCAGCTTGCATAATTGCCAAGGCATTTTGCAACCTACCCAGAACTTAGAAAGGAAGTAATGCCTATTGCACACAAATGAGAAATTTTAATGTTTTACCGCGGTAGTGCAAATCACCAAGCAATAAAAAAACAAAAGCAGTGCCAAACTAGTTAAAGAAAAAAATGTGGAAAATGCGGAGGGAACAACAAGCATTCAAGAAATTGATTCCATTGATGACAAGGAAATATCATCATTCCATGTACATTGCATACGATAATTTATCAACTAAACATGCTCATTTTAATGGCAAATATTGTTTCCAATCATGCAAATAACCTTGTCACCAACCAGAGAAAAAGAAAATGTAGCGAGGGGAACGAGTAAAGCTCTACCAAGCTATATGTACCAGAACTCTGATCAACAGAGGAAAATGGCGATACAGAAGATAGCAGAAACCGAGAATCCTTCACAGTAGGCCAATGAACAACCAGGCTCCGCCTGCCATATGCATCTCGACCAAACCACAAGGTTCTTGAACTCTCCTGTACACAAGTAATTAAAGCTAACCTCAGCTCAAACAATATTAACAAAAAAAAATTCTAAGAAATACCAGTACCTCCTTTAATCTCGATCAAAACAAAACCATGCCTATACCCATAATTACCTGCCAATAGATAATAGCCCACGGCCCCTTGATAGTTGAAAAAACATTCGGAACAGAACTACACCCATGTCCAGCAGCAGAGCATGGGCCTGTGTGCCCATTGGAACCACAAGAGCAGCAATTTCCTAGAGTTTGCATTAGAACTTCACCATCATTTCTATCACTCTCCACATGAATTCCTCCAAATATTTCACCTTCAAAATTACAACACGATTAGACACGAGGTTAAAACCATTACGAAACAAAACGTACGTAACAGAAATCGAGAAAAAAAATATAGTATACAAGTCAGAAATTTTACCGTTATAAATTAGTACATTCCCGTAGGAGTCAACAAATGGCTGAATTATAGGATTCAGTCCCCTCAGCTGCAATGTGGCACCGATAAATTGCAGTTCGCCAACAGAATACCCTAGTTGATTATAATTACCAGCTTTGCCATTGGAGCATTTCTGCAAAAACGACTGGTCGTTATCTATTTCTGCGTCGTCAGTTACTACAGACACCAATTCTCGGTCCTCAACAGAGCTCAAATTTTTATTATACTGAAGTATAATCTTCTTGCTGCCTAAGCTGTCAGGTCCTCGCCTCCGCAGAGCTGCTTTAAGATCATCTACGGAAACTGTAACTAACTGGTGCACCAAAAAAAAGCAGGTAAATTAAATAGATAAAACTAATTGTGTGTATTGTGGATTAAACTGATTTTTGAGAACTTTACTTCTGGCTCGGGGTTAAGAGATTGGAGAAGGGTGGATGATGATAAATCGATGCGAATCCCAGAGACAATCAGGGCGATTCCACACATCTTTCTCTTTCGCTGTTTTGCTGTTGCTGTGCCCTGAAGTAGTGTTCTTCGGTAGACAAAGAGTTTTGGAGGGTTTTGAGAGATTGTAGTTTTCTTGTTTTTTTTTAAGTGCGATCGAGTTTAAAAGTTCGGTTTTTGACTAGCGAAGGCTTCCATAGCATAGTGGTAGTGCGTTCGCTTCGTAAGCGAAAGGTCGCGAGTTCGATCCTCGCTGGGAGCTCTGATATTTTTGTTTCATTTTTCGTATCAATCTCGGATAATGATATCCTTCCGATTTTGATATATTTACTCAATTGCCATTTTTTTAAGGATTGTGGTTAACTTTTAAAAAAAATATTTAATGGGGAAAATTAATTTTCTTTTTTATTTCTACTTATTTTCGCTCCATTAAAATTACAAACATTTGTAAAACATGTAATGATTTTTTGTTTTGTTTTATAAGTGTGTTTTTTTTTTTTGTTATAGTGATATATTAGTTTTTTAACTCATGTTATTTTTTTATGCTGCGTCAAATTTTCTTTAAAAAAATATACAAGCCACAGTAAATTCTCTAGTATTATTATTAAATTTAATTTAACGGGTCAATCTTAAAAGGTTTCTACTTGACTTCTTGTAAATCATGGGTTTTAAATTAAATTGTGCATGATTTTATCTTGACATGACCCAGTTAATTTAACAGGTCAAAAAACAACTCAAGCGATCATTAAAAAATATTTTTTGACTTTAAAAAAAATCAACATGACATCTTTTTTTAGTATCAAGAATGCGACATATTAGATCGATATAGGCTTTAAGGCTAAACCTATAACTCAGATCATGAACTCCATCAAGTTTAACAATATTAAAAAAAAATAACTATTTTTTACCTGATCATGTAATAACAAAAGCATATGCTTGCAAAACTAAATACCATGAAAACAATTTTAAATATTTGTTTGAAACAACAATGACTCATGAAATGCAAATCAAAATAAATTATAAAAATTAATTCAAAATCAACTAAAAGTTAAATGATGAAATCGGTAAAAAAAAATAGTAAAAATGATTCAATTGAAAAAAAATGGAAGATGAAATTTTTTGTCTTTTTAAAAAAACTATTTGGTATTTTTACAGTAATTAACTTTAAAAACTATTGACTCTTTGCCCATCATAGATTTCAAATTAATATTCATGAAGTTGACTTTACGTGACTTCGTTGACTTAATAAATTAAAAGACAACCCAGATGATTACTAAAAATCATTGGTTGGCTTATAAAAAATTTCAACATGGTAATTTTTTGAATACTGAGAAGGCAATATATTATATCGACCCAAGTTTCGTGGTTTAACACGTCAAATTTGCATATCAGATCACGAACTTCATTATATTTAATAGCTTTGTTTTTTAAGCTATTTTTTTACTTGAGATGCTTGCAAAATTAACTACTAACCATATGTCAACTCATTAGTTTATCTCCACTTGTATGAACGATACTTAAGACTGTGACAATTTCATAAAACACAAATTGAAACAAACTATGAAGACCAATTCAGAATCAATTAAATTTTAAATGATGAAACTTGTGTAAAAAAAAGCCAAAATCAAAATTAAAAAGAAAAGAAATTGTCTAGCATTGTTACTTGTAAAAAAAATTCAACATGATATTTTTTTCAATACTGAGAAGGCGATATATTATATCGACCCAAGTTTCATGGTTTAACACGTCAAAATTGCATATCAGATCACGAACTTCATTAGATTTAATAACTTTGTTTTTTAAGCTATTTTTTTACTTGAGATGCTTGCAAAATTAACTAGTAACCATATGTTAACTCACTAGTTTATCTCCACCTGTCTGAACGATACTTAAGACTGTGACAATTCCATAAAACACAAATTAAAACAAACTATAAAGACCAATTTGAAATCAATTAAATTTTGAATGATGAAACTTGTGTAACATAAAAAACCAAAATCAAAATTAAAAAGAAAAGAAACTATCTAGTATTGTTATTAAACACCAATCTAGAGGGTCAGTCTTAAAACCTCCTAGCCTGACTCCCTAGCTCGCCCATGTTTAAAACTAACATGCATGGAAATTGACTTTATATGACTCGTTTGACTTGATGAGTCCCAAAATAACCCGAACAATCAGTTTAAATATGATTTGACTTTAATTTTTTTAATATTAAGATAATAACATATTTGATCGATTTGAGTTTTATGACATAACTTGCAAAATCTATTATCTAAATCATAGATTCTATTAGGTTTTAACATTTTTTAAAAATAATTTTTTGTTATATAATTATATAATAATAAAAGTAAATGTTTTCCAAGATCAAACACCAACATGCTATCCAAGATTGTGATAGTCTTATGAAAAAATAATTTAAAATAAATTTTTATAATTAATTTAAAATTAACAAGGTGTTAATGAATGAATTCGAGGGAAAAAATTGTTAGGTAGAATTTTCTTTAAAAAAGAAAAATATTTTGTTTTGATTTTTTTTAAAATAAAGTACTTAACTGTTCGTATAAATACAGTGAAGCACCATAAACTTTATCAACACAATCAACAACGAAACACTGCAAACTTTATCAACTCTTCCAGGCTCCAGCAGTGCAGAATTTTATTTTTAGAAACCGAGGTGCTTCAATGTTCATGAATCACCATAAACTCTGTCAAACTTTATTATCAGTAGTACAGAAGTAATCCAAAACTCCTCGTTAAAATTGTTTTTAGAAAATTAGTTGTTGTTTAAAGTATTTTTTATTTAAAAATTTATTAAAATAATATATTTTTTATAAAAATATTCTTAATATTAACACATTAAAACAATCTAGAAACATAAAAAATAATTTGAATTTCATCATTCATCTTATATATAAATTTCATTTTTTATTATATGGAAAGATATATTATTTACAATGTGAAGCAAAATTCGTCCCATTTAAAGAAGCAAATTGAACAACGGTTAATTATTAGGTCCAATCAAGTCAGTTTTACGAACACAGAGACAATTATACAGGCAGAATGCTAAATTAAATAATCAATAGTTTTGAATTTCAAGTGTATGTTATTTTTCCAAGTAGAAATTTTAAGTGTACTTCCAAATATAATCATTGTCATCAAATCTTTAATTTTTTTTTAACATAGTGATATTAAAAATATATTTTTTAATATATTTATAAATAAAACATATATTTTAAAAGACAACAACTACATAGTACAAAACACCTTCGTAGTATTTGATTAGGCCGTCTTTCTCAAAAAAGACATGCTGCCGTCATCCTAGAACGTATCACCAAGGAGCGCAGAGGTCTATGCATTCCCTTCTAGTGTGACGTGGCGAGTTTCAATTGGTATTCAGAGTTCCATCGCAGACATAACTGATAGCACAACGATTGGTGACAGCTTCGGGTGGTTTGAAAGTTAGCTGGCTTTTTTTAAAAATATTTTTTTGTTTAAAAATATATAAAAAATAATATTTTTTATTTTTTAAAATTTTATTATTAATTTTAGTATATCAAAATAATAATAAAAAATTAAATTTTAACCTCCCTCTGTTTTAGCAAACGGGTGCTCAGTTACGGCAGGGGAAATGCTGGATGTCAGCTTTTCACCGCAATCTAGATTATTTTTTTACTTATTTATTCACTTCCCGGAAAAAAAAATGAAAAAATGAAAAAATAACAATCAATCTCTAACCGCAAGTGTAAACCACACTCCTTAACTTCCACGCAATCTCACTTGCTTGTAAGCTCGTTCAATCCCACGGCTCTCTCTCGCCAAACCTCAGTAGACTACCATACAACTTATCCGCCCAATAAAATCATCACCGTCAAATTACGCTATCCAACTCCATTAAAACACCCAGGACCCCACAATATAGCCTCACGCGACACCCTCTTTTATGGACCCACTTCAAAAATACTAGCAAGACACAAGAGTGACAGTACAACGTCATTGTTATTAGTTAACACACACACGCGCGCGCGCACACACGAGTTCGTTCGCAAGAGAAAAGAGAAGGAAGAGAAATAGAGAATTACAAGTCGAGGGAGAAATCTAAGTACAGTTCTGTACTTTTCTATATTAATCAAAATTTTCTTTTATTCGTTGTACTATAAAAATCTTCTGTCGTTTGTACCTTTCTCCACTAGCAACCGCACCATTGCGTCTTATTTTTTTCTTCTCTCTATACTGGTAATAATAACTATTTAGCGCCGCAAGGGCACGGTTAGTGTAGTAGTAAATTTATTCAATATCTCTCTCGGCGGCGAGCGAGCGAGTTTATTGCTGCTTTAACGAGGTTAGACATTACTTAATCTTGCTTTTGTTTGATTGGTTGTGATGTTTTTGTTCGTTCATGGAGTATCTGCTACTGACTGATTGATTGAATCTGAAGGATTGTTAAATTAAGGGATTGCATTGTTAAATTGGTTTTAGATCTGAGTTTTATTTTATTTTAATTTAGATCTGGGATTTTTTTTATGCGAGTGGTTAGAGTTTGACGTGATCCACTGTTTTTATTTTTTTGTATGTTATTTTTATTTTTTTCTGTTTTTCTGGTTGCTGGATTGGATTTAGCTGTAAAGTTTGATTCTTTTGTGGTTTTTTTGGTCACTGATAACGTTGTTGTTTTTGCCTAACATAAGTAGTAAAATCTTAGCTTTGTTTGTGAAGAAGTTAGTATTGGTTTTTTATTGGAAGATGCAGAAACATTGCGTTTTTTTTTTTTATTAGTGTTACCGCATACGCTACTGTTGGTGTTATCATGTTTCTTCTGTCTTGTTTTCGACCCAATTTTTTAATAAACTGGTTTTTCTGCTTTCAAGCCCTATACTCTTAAAGCATATGGTTTACGGTTTAGATATCAAGATAATGAAATTGGTTCAGCGTTAGTTATGGGGTTTGATACTCTTATGCAGCCCCATCTGTTTTTTTAGATTATCTGTTATTTTCTATTCATTAGTATGTTAGGAAACCTGGGTTTTTGAGCGTTTTAGATTATGGAGGATCACATGTTCATGTCAATTTTCTATTCACTAGAAACGAAACGAGGGCCCAGAGTGTTAGTGATAGAGGTTTGGATTCTGCAAAACAGTCTTTTTTGTGGGATTTAGAGACCCTCCGATGATTAATTTAGTGATTTTATAGTGAAGAGTTGTAATGAATGAGCATTAATTTCTAAGAACAAAAATATTTATTTTTTGATCGTGTATGATAAATGCTAAGAATATATGGTAAGAGAATGAAGATTTTGAACCCTTTACATGGGTTGTTCAGCGAATATTTATAACTTTTGTATATTGAACTTTCTTCTTTTTGTTTGAGGTGTCGGCAACCTTTTTTCTTTTCACATTTAAGTGGGGAGGAAGTCTCTTTTATCAATATTAATGTTGATGTAAGTGTCTTTTTACACGACTTTAATGTTGATGGAAATACCACGTGCCTATAGAAGGTGATCTTAAGTCATTTTGTACATAACATTAATGTCGATGAGATCAACCTTTATAATCAACATTAATATTGATTGACATGTATCTAGCTCTTACAGGATTTTTTACACGGCTGGGGTGTAAGGAGATGATGTCTCTAGATTTTCATTCTGTATGTTTGGATCTGGAACGATCCTAGACCCAAGGATGCTGAGTCTAGTATCCTTCTAGTTTAGAGACACTTGGGTTGAGCGTATAGCTGAGCTCAAAAAGTTGGGTTTGACATCTTTCCGGACCCACATGTATTTGGGCCTGAGGTGTGGTTGAGGCCAAGAGAGTTGGGCCTAGTATTTTGCCAGATTCTCTCCCCATAGGTTTTGACTTTTGTTGAGCTTTTATAATGGGTCATTCTTCTCTTAGCCTCTCTATCTGGACCTTTTAAGTAAATGGATTTTAGCATAAAACACATTGATCCAAATTCCATCCATTAAGAAGTCAAAGCCTCTACGTTCGTGCTATCTTTTTTTATTTTTAAATGGTGACCTTATGTCTGATTTCAAGTATCATGCTTAATATTCTTTGATGTTCAGTTTCCTATTTGTTAGTTGCTTTACTTATCACTCTCTGTTTATTTATATCTTTATGTAACTACTGTCTGGCTTCAATATAAAACCCTCATTAGTGGATAACATATCTTTATTCCTACAGTGAATAACATATCTCTATTCCTACAGAGATGGCAACGCAGGTGGATGAATCTACCGTCAAACTTGATCCAAAAGTGGTGGGGAATGCTTTTGCGGAGCAGTACTACAACACCTTGTCCAAGTCTCCCGAGCTGCTTCATAACTTTTACAATGATGCGAGCTTGATTGGCAGGCCAGGCTCAGATGGTTCAGTGTCTCCTATTTCAACTTTAGAAGTAAGTTTTGTGTAACAAAAGTTATTGTTTATGAGTGTAGATTGTTTATTATTGTGTTAAATAACTCCTCAGCAAGAAATAACAGCAATATTCTTGTAAACTGAGTCACCCTAATGCTATTCTTTTCATATTGATTTTATTCCACTAGCTTATCCCTTAGTTCGTATTTTGTTTGGTTGGAAATGAGTGCTGTGTGAGAATGCGATCTTGGTTCCCATTCCCGATAAGATTCCCATTTAATTTTTTCCGTAGTCTTAAACTCAATTGTCATGGGGGCTCGACACTATCTAAGAATTGAAATTCAACTTGCTTAGAGTACAAGTACTCCCATTTCTTTGTGAATCAAATGGCATTACATGAAGAGAGGAATTGAAATCTCTTTTCATCCCCAATCCTATACAAACCAAACATGGCATAGAAATTAATTCATGTAGTACTGGTGCTATGAGAAAAGGTTGGTTCTACTAGTTTCTGCCATTCTTTTTTCCTCCAAAAACAAATTTAGAACTAGAATTGTTATGCATTTCATCACTTAAATCTTGATTTATTTGAGACTTTGGTTTCGAGTTCATGAACCTTGGATGCTGAAGTTTTCCTGCTGACACCAATGTTTATCTTTGTTTAACTGTTTTTTTATTTGAAATTGTGGCCTTCTCTGATAATGAAATTTGGAAATTTTTGGGTGCAGGAGATTAAAAAACTGATCCTCTCTCTTGACTATAAGAATTGTGTAGTCGAGATACAGACTATTGATTCTCAGGAATCTTATGAGAATGGGGTAATGGTGTTGGTTACTGGTTTCTTTGCTGGAAAGGACAGTACCAGACAAAACTTTACACAAGCATTTTTCTTGGTCCCGCAAGATGATGGGAGGAGATATTATGTTTTGAATGATATTTTTAGATACATGGAAGAATCAGAGAATAAGAAAATTAGTGATGAAGACAACATTGCTCCAGCTACACCTTTTATCCCATGTCCTGGTAGGGGTTCATGTATGGTTTCGTTGTTTCTTTTGTTACTTTAATGCATAAATATTTACTAGTAGTTTTGTAATTACAGAGCCAACCTCCATTCCTAATCACTCTGTCTCTGCCAATATGTCTACCACTTTGGAGGAGGGTGATGATCAAGCTAAAGAATCCGGTCATCCTTTGGACAATGGAGAGATTCCCACTTATGAGAAGGAGGTGGTTGTCGAGAAAGTTGTTACCACTCAGAATGACGATCAAGCGAAAGAATCCGGCCATCCTTTGGACAGTGGAGAGATTCCCACTTATGAGAAGGAGGTGGTTGTCGAGAAAGTTGTTACCACTCAGAATGATGCTCACCCAGTTTCTGAGGCAGTTGCTTCTAGTGTCCAGGAGGAGGATGCCCCCAAGAAGTCCTATGCATCAGTGGTGAGTAAATTTACATTTGTTTTACAGGAGAATCGTTACTCAAATGATTGATTTTTTTTTTTTTGGTTTTTTTCAGGCAAATGCATTGAATTTCAAAACACAACCATTTCAACAGAGGGTATCACCTGTGAAACCTGTGAAACAGTCACATACAGCTGTACCACCTGTGGTCACTTCTCAACAAACAGGTTCTCGCCCTCCCAGCAACAATTCTGTGGAAATCAATAACAACAGTGCTGCAGGTTTTTATCTTTTTTAAAGTGTATATATGGGTTTTTACCTGGAGTGAGCTTCGTAGCTTTTCTTTCACCACCTATCTGCTTTTCTCATTTTTCCTGTTTCAGTTGAGGGTTACTCCATATTTGTTGCAAATTTGCCTCTGGATGCTACTGTTGACCAGCTTGTGCAGACTTTTACAAGATTTGGGGCTATTAAACCTAATGGTGTGCAAGTCAGAAGTTATAAGGTTAGTCTCATGTTTATTCTTGTAAAATTGGGTGTTGAAAATTGTTTTTTGAAACTATATTTATTTGTTTATGTTGCTCATCTATATACAGCAAGAAAAGAACTGTTTTGGTTTTGTGGAATTTGAATCAGCTGATTCTGTGGACAAGGCCCTTGAGGTATTGTTGTTTATTTTACTTTTTTTTGGCTGAAAGTTATTGCTTTTTTTGTTCCCTGGTTGTTTGCTTAAAAGTTGAATACTGCATGGTGGTGTACTCAGAATTATTTCCAAGTTAAATTTCATTAATTCTATAATTTTATCGTTATTTAGTTCCCTTGTTATAATATTTATAATAT
>Ga0325404_1000475_pt1 | contig 40032 bp, 20 predicted proteins | sample PopdelMetagenome_18_FD_205664 | JGI IMG/M metagenome (GOLD analysis project Ga0325404, IMG submission 205664) | Populus deltoides microbial communities from Bellville, Georgia, United States - Xylem-Control-R1 | ecosystem: Host-associated > Plants > Phyllosphere > Stem > Wood/Secondary xylem...
TCTCTTACAGAGAGTCTGGCTGCTTCTGAATTCTTCAGTCAAGTTTGGCATGTTAACAGCTGACGTTGATTGCTCTAAATTAATTCCCTAGCTTACCCTCTGAAGAAGAGAGGGTATTGGGCACTATTATATATACATGGACGCAAGATTAGTGCAGAAACAGATTATCACAGCCAAGGAGATGGAAGACACCATGATGTTCTTAATTCTCACCATTTCCTTCGTTGTTATTGCTCTCAGTTTCTTGTTGCAGACAAGAAAGCAATACAAGAATCTACCTCCAGGCCCGTTTGCTCTTCCGATCATTGGTCATCTCCATCTCATGAAACAACCTATCTACCAAACCATCCACAACCTCTCACAAAGATTTGGCCCGATCATGTCGCTTCGATTCGGTTCCCGCTTCGTGATCATTGTAAACTCACCCGAAGCTGTTGAAGAATGCTTTACTAAGAATGATGTGATTTTGGCCAATCGTCCCCCGTTTTGCCACGGCAAGTACTTGAACTACAACTTCACCACCATGGGAGCAGCCAACTATGGTGATCATTGGCGCAGCCTTCGCCGCATAGGCAATAATGAGATCTTCTCACCGAAACGTCTCGGTGGGTTTCAAGAACTTCGTAAGAAGGAGGTCAAGAATCTCATGAAGAGGGTTTCTCGTGTATCTGGTGAAAATGCCGGGAAGGTGGAGCTAAGGTCCATGATTTTGGACCTGACGTTTAACATAGTAATGACGATGCTTGCCGGAAAGCGGTATTATGGTGAAGACGTGAGTGAGCTCGAGGAGGCGCTGCAATTTAGGGATATGATGAATCAGTATGGTGAGTTTGCTAAGGAGACACATCTAGGGGACTTGTTTCCCATTCTGAGCAATATTGATTATAACGGGTTTGTTAAGAGAATGAAAACCCTTAGCAAGAACATGGATGTGTTCTTGCAAAGACTGATTGATGAGCATCGCGCTGACCGGGATCGGAACACCATGGTTAGCCACTTGCTGACTTTGCAGGAAGCACAACCCCAGTCCTATACGGATTCAATAATCAAAGGCCTAATTATGGTTAGTTTCAGTTCTGACTTTAATGTTATTCACCAAAATCATAAATTCCTATCCATTTCATTATTAAATTTCTAATTATGAACTGTTCTTCGCAGATAATGGCAGTCGCCGGAACCAGGACTTCAGCTGCGTCATTGGAATGGGCAATTTGCAATCTGCTCAACAATCGACATGTACTGAAGAAGGCGAAAGAAGAATTAGACACCCAACTTGGAAAAGACCACTTGATTGAAGAACCAGACATCTCAAAACTACACTACCTTCAAGGTATCATTTCCGAGAACTTGAGACTGTATCCGGTGGCCGCCATGCTAGTACCACATGTGGCATCCGAGCATTGTACCATTGGAGGATACGATGTGCCACCTGGTACAATGGTGTTCGCAAATGCATGGTCTATTCAGAGAGACCCTAAGGTTTGGGATGAGCCATTAAGTTTCAAGCCCGAGAGGTTCCTGAACGGAAAAACCGAAGCATACAAGCTAATGCCGTTTGGATTGGGAAGGAGATCTTGCCCCGGGGAGGGCCTCGCTTACAGGTTAATGACCTTGACTTTGGGTTCATTGATTCAGTGCTTCGAATGGGATACGGTTGACGGTAAGGAAATTAACGTGGATGAGAAGGTTGCGACCCTCATGTCCAGAGTTCAGCCATTGGAGGTTGTGATGAAAGCTAGACCAGACCTAGACGACATTCTCGCCTGAGCTACCAAGGAAGTGAAAGGAATCAAAGCGTTCAGTTCTCTGTTCTTTTCGTTTATCAAATAAAGACTGTACTACGAGGAATTAAGTTAATGTATTACGTTAAGCTTCGCTCCCAACTTCCAATTCGGAGTTTAGAGTTATTTAGTGTGTACTTTTTGTTTGAAATATAATAATTTTTTTTAATTTTTTAATATTTAATATTAAATAATTAAAATTATATAAAAAAACATCAATTTAATGTTTTTTAAAATTAAATATATTTTTTAAAAAAATTTTAAAATAAATGCCACCAAACATTCAAACAGTCTGAAAAAAACAAGTCAACGAGCCTTTCTAAATTCTAAAAAATAAAATATGAGGTAATGAGACGCACACTTGAAGTGCAAAATTTCTATTTGAGTATAGCCCAGAAAGAAACACAATTTAATTAGTTTAAAAATATGAATCAGCTTCTATATATTTGTACAGAATAGAAGTTAAAAAATCAAAAAATATTTAAGGTTTTTATCTAGTTGAAAATTAGTCAAAATCTCATTTATTAGGACAATAACATCCAATATTCGGTATTTGAATGGAAATTTAGTTTCCCACATACCTTTAATTATATTATTTGGATGATGATTTTTAGTTCGGTTTAATTTTTTATTTTCTTTTAATTAATATAAAAAATAATCAAATTAAAATTTTATCAAATATATGAAAAAACCGAAACCGAACCAAAATCGGTTCAAACTGATCGGTTTCGGTTCTGTTTTTTTATTAAAAACTAAAAATTGTATTGTTTTTAAGGTTTTTTTGGACTTTGTTAATGGGTTTGGTTTATTTTTATAGTTTGGTTCGGTTTAGTTTTCGGTTTCAGGCTTACAAAATCGAAATCAAATCAAACCGAATATTTTTTAAAATATTCTAATTTATTTAATTGTTTTTTTTTCATAATTTGATTTTTTTAATTTTTTTTGTTTCCTCTGTTTAATCAATATTTTTTTTTTTTGATAACCCCTAATTCTTGTAGGACAATATTGTATTAAAATTGGCAATTTTTTAAACCTCATCTCATAAATTTACCCTTTAGAATTGATGAGCTATTTTATACATTATTTTTAATTTATAAAAAAGAAACTGAGCCGAGTGGTCTCTGATTTACAGCTTTCTTGTGATCTCTGGTCATAATGAGGCAGAAATAGACTAACACTGCCACGACATCCTCGAGTTATTTTATTTTTTTTCAGGCGTTGTTCTTCACTTGCCGGTCTTGACCCGCCAGATATACTGAGAAATTAAGAACAGTTCCACTCTCTGAATGTTGACGACCGATGGCACCAAGCGTACGATTTGGGGCGAAAGAAACTCATGGGAATATGTTTCCCACAAAGTCTAAAAATACATGGTATTCCTGCGAGCTTCGATTGGAGTTTTTAAATATTTTAATTTTAATAAAATTATTTTAATATATTTTTAAAAAACAACACAGAGGAGTACCCCCGGCACCCCTGCGTCGTCGCGATATTCTTCAGGTGGCGGTCAAGATTGGCCACTGCAACGGGAAACCGATATATATATATATATATATATATATATAAAGAGTTAATAATTATAGTATAATCTAAGATAGATTAATAACTTCCATTAAATAATATTTTTTTTAGTCTCAACTTGGCACCAATCTAGTAAATTAACAATTCACTTAAATTATAAGATAATACTTTAAAATATAAATAATAGGTTCCTATTGATATATACATAATATATACTCTCTTTATAAATCAAAATTATATATATAATTATTTTTTTTTAATTTCCTCTTCTATGTTATTTTCATGATTTTCTCAATAATTAACTTTCTTGTCAACAACTTTAAAGTTGATTTCCTTACACCTTTGAAATGAGAAGCCATTGTGTTTAGTTTTATCATTTGGGATACTTTATGTTATTTTTATTGATGTTTTTATTTGTTTAGTTTTATCATTTGGGATACTTTATGTTATTTTTATTGATGTTTTTATTTGACTTAATGTTCATGAAGTAAGTATACAATAAATATAATTTTACTTTGTTAATAGATGTATGCCTTCTATTTAATAAGACTAATTAATTACATTCATGAACTTGTTTTGATTAAACATATATACATGTAGAATAATAATAATAATAACTCATATTAATTTATTAATTAAATAATTTCCCCTTTTATTAATAAATTTTCATGGTTCCAAGGGTATAGGCTGAATTGTAAATCCATTTGATTAATTAACAAAACAAATAAATTAAAGTTAAAAAGATATACGATGAATTAAAATTAAAAAATGTTTTCTTGATTAAAAATACTTATAATAATTTCATGGTTTAGATTAAAATACATATAATGAAAAATCATATTAGCTGATTTGAGTGCTTTACAAAACATATTTCACACTCTGAATTTAAACTATATTTAAAAATGAAATATATTTTTAAGATCAAAAGTAAACTTTCAAATTTAGAATTATGTTGTTAGTTTAATATTTTATTTATTTTAAAAAAACTCATTTTCACTCCCTTTATTTTAATAAATTTTTAAGATTTAGAAATTAATTCAAAACTCTTGCATGAATATGATTTCTTTGATTTTCTAAGATTATTTTATTCTTTCTTTTTGTGAGATAATTGAGTGAAAGAAATAATAAAGTGAGCATTGAGAAAATCATGAGAGGAGAGAAAATTGGGGTATAGAAAATCGAGAAAAGAAAACGAGAGCAAAAAATAAGAAAAAGAAAAAATAAATGTGAATTAATTAGATATGCAAAACTTGCTTTCAAGCATACTATTTTTTATGATCTTTGTTGACCTAATCAAGTTCATTTTGCAGTAGACTTTTCAATTTGGGCTAAAATTCAGCATAAGATAATGACTGGTTTCTTGCAGTTGAATAATTTTCAATGTAGAAATATGAAATGTGGAGTGCAACGTGTCAATTGTAAAATCAACTATATATTATTATTTATTTATTTTATTTTTATGGTATGGTATTTTTACGTCAGCTTGTTTGTTAGCCGACACTAAATCACATCCTATCCTCCCAAAACAGTTTTATCATTTTATGTATTACAAAAAACATAATATATTCTCTAATGGTTGAATCTAAAATCAATTCTATATAAAAACACACAATTTCGGTCATAAAAATAATTTTTTTTATGATCTTCATTCTTTTTAAACTAACACATAACATTTTTTTTTTGAAAACTAGCACAATAATTTTTTTTTATTATAAAAAAAATAGCATAGATACATAGATTGTGTTGTTTCTAATAGCACTATATAATGAGTTTAAAAATAAGTGTTGAACCAATTAGTGTCCAGGGTATATCTTATATTATATGTAACTCATCATTTATCATATATTGATGAGAAAAGAAACAAATACGTATTATTTTATTATGCCTCTATAATTTAGGCTCGTGCTCCATATATCTATGGCTATCAATACGACCTCATGGTGGTGTGATGAAGTGGTGCATAATCTTGATGTACCACTTCATGTATACATCAACTAAAATAATGTTAATGCACCCATCAATGATTTATGTTCTCTATGTATGACACTACTGGATATAATGTTAATGTATTACTGTCTAATTATCATTATTTTAATATAATGACTTATCAAATAAAGCTTATTATTGGTGTCAGTATTAAGTGGAATATGTTATTACAATTTCAATTGTCCCATAATGTGATTATGGTAATGCAAACTTAGCCACTTAAATATAAGGGTGACCACTGATGTCCACGTGTCCTTATCCATTTTACAAATCTTAGGATGAGAACACATGGGAACTCATTCTTAGTGCAAGATACTTACTGAACCTATTAAAATATCAAATTAATGTACCTTTTTTATAAATAATTTGAAAAAAAAATATATAATAAAAAATAGATATGAATTTTTTAAACTTTAACCTTATGAGTCTATTGTCTATCCAACTCACTGTGGTAAAACAACAAGACATGGGTTAGATTATCCTTAAACATCCTAGTCTCACACACCTGACATTACAAACCACAAAGTTATTACAACTTTTCAACTATTATAATTTATATGCTTGTTGATACACGACGTCAGGCGACGGCTCCCGCTTTTTTTGTTTATTTAACAAAAAGGGTTTTTTTCTCGATTGGGGGAAATAAAGATTTTATTGGAGTCGCCATCTAGTAATTTGAGAGAACTAGAAATCCCAAATTAAACACTGGTCCCAGAGATTCGGGTACAAGGTTAGTTATGATTAAGGGAAGGTAGACACCACCCTTAAAACATCCTTTCAAAAGAAAGGTTACCCTTACTTGTGTGTTTTTTATTTGATTCAAATGCTATTATATTTTGGGCTTATTTGCAATTTGTTTTTTTAAAATGGTTAAAGTCGGTCTCTAATAATAGGAGGCATGTTAAAAATGACATCAATCCCTAAAAATTAGGAGACTTGTCTAAAAAATGATGTTTTAACCCTAAAAAAGAGAGTTACGTCCGAGTTACCAAAAGAAATAATGGATACAATCCATTATATTTTGGGTTTATTGGTAATTTTTTTTAAAAAAAATGGTTAACGTCGGTCCCTAAAAATAGAAGACGCGTTAAAAATATTATCAGTCCCTAAAAATTAGGAGACTTGTCTAAAATATGACGTTTTAACCCTAAAAAGGAGAGTTACGTCCGAGTTACCAAAAGAAATAATGGATATAATCCATTATATTTTGGGTTTATATTTTTGACATCGGTCCTTTTAAAAAAAGAAACGTGTCGACTTTGGTTTTTTTTTTATATTTTTTACGACATGCAAGAAAATTTACAAGCATTTATATATATAAAAACATCAAAAATACAAGTAGAAAACCCCAAAAAAAAATTACCTGAGTGCCACTGTATAGGTAAAAGACTGAAATACCCTCGGGTTTCTTGAAAAATTACGAAAATGCCACTAGCAGCGAGTGTGGCACATGCGCGGTTACTGTTGGCGGCGGCGAGATTTTCCGGCGAGATTTCTGTCCAACTGATGGTCGATCCTCGTAGATCTGATGTCGAGGATTCTGATGGTGGTGGTCTTGACGGTCGTTGATGGCTGATGAGTGAGAATTGACGACTGGAAGCTTCGGTGGCCGACAAAAATCGCGCCCCTTTTACCGGCCAGATGGGGAGGTAAAAACGCTGACAACGGCCGGGGTTTTGCTTTGTAGGAGGTTGGCGACCTTTCTGTGGTGGTGCGGAGGCTTCAAACGGCCGGATATGGGTGATCGGAGGAGAGAGAGAGAGAGAGTCGCCGATGAGAGGAGAGAGAGGCTCTGGGTTATACTACGGTGTGAACGCTAGCACGGTACACCGATGAAGCTGAATCCTGTGAGCTGTTGGATATCTGATGAAAAGATCGTACGACTGTGATTGGCTCGATCTGCGGCTTGATCGGACGGTTTGGATGAGTAGATTGTTTATGTGGTGACGCTGTGTACCGAGAGCTTGGTACACCAGGTGACGTGGCGCCACCGGATCTAAAGGCAAATTGTTTTAAGGGCTGAGATTGATTTGGGTTTTAATTGGTTGTGGTAAGCCCTATTGTATCCTATTAAATCAACGGTTCAGATCTAAACACTATTAGATCTAACGGTTAGGATATTTTTGGTATTTTTCAGATTGTTTTTAATCAAAATCAATATCTTACTTGCACGAAGAAATAATAAAAAAACATGAATAGTGATACAGGATATCCTCTCTCTTTTCTTTTCTTTCTTTTCTCCTCCTCCTTTTCTTTTCTTTTTTTTCTCTCCCTTCTTCCTTTTTTTTTTCTCTGGCGTACTGTCACTGGCTATTTATAGCCAATGAGAGAGGACAACAAGCATCTACTTTAAATAAAAAAAATGTATCCATCCAACTGCTCGCCTACAATAAATGTAACTGCCCCGCCTAATATGACAATTCTGTATTATTAATTTTGTTTTATTATATATAATAATATATATTTATATAGGTAAAATTAAAACTTAAATCAGTATTAGAAAAAGCCCGATTCAACCGCTAAAAATCAATTTTAATTATCAAAAATTATGTTGAAACATAAAAAAAACTTTCAATGGATATAAACCCGGTGGACCGGGTTTTGACCAAAAAATAACAGGTTTGACCCAAAACGGCATGAAACTCATTTTTTATCCTTGTCGACATGGTTTGACCCGTATTGACCCAGTGAACTCGGTTTTGGTAAAAAATGACGGTTTTGACCTGAAACGGCCCAAAACTCATTTTTTACCCTGGTCGATATGGTTTGACCCGTATTGACCTGGTGGACTCGGTTTTGACGGAAAGATGCGGTTGACTCGAGAAAAATATTTTTGAATTTTAAACTTTTTCTTAATTTTTTTGGATTTTTATAAATAATAATAGAAATAAAATAACATTCAAGAAAATCTTGGTGAATCCAAAATTGGGTTACAACAATGCTAATGAAAAATTGCTTAATAATATCTATTACCTAGCTCTTAATAGTAGTGATAACCTTAAATTTCATTGATTATCTGTTTGCCCCTCACTTAAGGATGTCCAATATGTAGTTGCTTTTATGACCATAATTGGATATAATAATATTCAAACTATTAGTAAAACACTCAAATGTATTGTTGTTATATAAATGATATATGATCAATCAAAACACTTTCTTCTATTTATTATATATGTAAAGGGAACAAACAACCCCCTGCTTGTTTTGAGCCTATCATGCATCCATGACATAACTAGTGGTATAGATTGACAATAATTGTAGACCCCTAATTATATTCTAGAATATCATTGAACTTCTCTAGCACTGGTATATACAAAACTTGCACTGCATTCTCAATCATACTTATGAATAAGATGCTGCCAATCATGTGCATAGTGTATGCTCTAATATACCCACACAACATCTCCTTATTTGCATCATTAGAAGGTGGGCCCAAAAACATTTACTTAAGTAACTTCAACTTGATGGCATTCTCATTCACAACATTAGTAAGGATACATGTCCCCATAAACACCAATATAAATCCTCACTTTCTATTAATCCCTTGCTAGTTACAAGCCATCCATCAAAAGATAGGATAAGAAAAACAACATTTTAAAATGCATGTGCCATCTTATATACACAAATATAAAACGTGTGAATCTCATATATTTATCTCTCAATCAATACATCGATAAATTGCGATCCAGTTTGATGTGTTAAAAGCAAGTGATGTAATATAAACCAACCTGAACAACATATGGCACCATATATGGATTAAGACCCATCAATCTATGGTGTAGACAATATATCTTATCATTGGCCTGAAAATTAATCAAATAACATAAATACTAGTATGATTATGGTATTGTGAACATGTTTAAATATTTTGCAAGGATCTTTGATGGAAAACATACTTATTCAATCTATAAGATCACGTGGACTAGAGTAGTAATATTAGTAGTAACAAGCGATGCTCGTCAAGCTTTCAAGACATTATTAAAACTTCTAGCATATTATTTTTCATATTGCCATAACGATAACTCTTATTATATGAAAGTGTTCATTGTTTATTTGGCTTGTGTTCTAGTTGTTTTTTGATTCATAGGTCCTTCTAAATTATTTGAACATACATCAAATTTTCATTTTAAAGTTTCTCAGAACATTATTTTCGTGACTTTTTTCAAAGTCGAATATTTAAAACTTGTGTTTAAGTTACTGACACAGTGATGTGAACAATGATACCAATGAAACTAAATCGGCTTGGGACATCCCTTATGATGTCACTGCACAATTGTGTATTGTAGTGGGATTTGATTCTTGAAGAGCCATCAACAATCTAGGTTGAATTTCAAAAGTCTCCTTAGGTGAGCTGAAAAGTCACTCAAGAACCTTCTATTTCTCCTACTGTACCTTATAACATGAGATAATAAACCCATAATGCATACTTGCTGTTGTATGAATGGGCGTAATGTTTATACTGTAGAAACTGCTAGTGGCGTGCAAGAGGTGGCCTTCTCTAGCATTTACATTGGTATGTGTAGTGACTAGTCAATTTTGAGATCTTGAACAGATCAGAATTTTATGGTACCTCTACCAGGCCCCCATTTACATGTTGAATTTGCTCCTGAATCTATTTCACAGTAGAGAAGAAGCGTCCCTAATGAAGTCCGAGCATGGTTCAACGCATCTCAATCCATATTAGATGAAAAACCCAGCCACAGACTTCAAACTCACGTCTAAATCGACACGCCATCGTTCCCCAATTTAATTACTTGATTCCGAAGTACAAGGCATTTCATCGTTACTTGAAGGGGCTTTTTCAGCATACGGAAAAAAGTCTGCCATAGCAAAAGCACCGTCTTTCTTTCTACACCCCTGTTTGTTCTTATGTGCCGCCAAATTCTATGGTATCCTGGTTGCTGTGCAACAGAAAGCACCCTCTAGCTCTCTTCTTTTCTCTACCTGTTTCTGTAATATTTACAAACTTAAAAGGCCCATCAAAGTACTGGCTATTTCTTTACTTACAAGCCCTTAAAAAATATATACTGTTCTTACACTGCTGTTCTTAGTGAAATCGATGCGAATCTTTTAGAATGCTTCCTCCAAGTTGTCATGCGCCATCAGAAGATGTAAGCTTGTCCTTTCTAGTCTGTTCATCTGATGACGAATCTACATTGCACACAGGTTTCCGGACTTTTCGCAAAATGTTTTCAGTAGCCTTAATGGCATCAATTGATGCAACAAGGTCATTGCAATGAAGGGAGGATGGTGAATCATTTGCCACTTGGTCGTTGTGCATGCTGTTTCCCTCTTCAGAGTCCTCAACAACACAATCAGCAAGTTCCTCAGACTCGGTTGATCTTGAAGAGAGTTCATGGCAATTAGTTTGTGTTTGATGATCAGATCCCTCAATCTGGGAAAGAAAATGATCTTCATCAACCCCTACCCCTATCTCTGATGATTTAAGGGATCCACTGATAGATGCTTCAGAACTGGAATCATCATAAGGTTCCTCAATCTGCATATATTTCTTATTGCTTGATGATGAACCGAGAGATCTAAGATTTTTATGAGAAAACGTGGTTGAGGGAAATTCAGTTGCCAAGCCAGTATGTTGCAAATAATCTCCTGTGTCTGATGATGAATCAGAGATTCGCTCACCAATTTCCTGTTTTTAAGCAACAATCAAGAATTCATTAACTTCCATAGGAAACAATTGATCATAGCCAGTAAAGATAAAACAATTACCTCTACTGGTGACATGCAACTGCTCCCATGAATTGTTCCTGTCTGCCAGCAATCTTCATTGGAAAAGGACCTTGCACTAGTTCCTGGTTCGAACAAATTCCTGGAATTCAATCCTAGTTCTCCAGGTTGTTGTTGATGTGCAACTCTCATTGGAGATTTCGTTGTGACTGAGATATTAATCCCCGTATCAGTATCAGTACCAGTACCAGATACTGAACTAGATATCTCCTCAAGAAACTCAACTCCAGTTTCTTCTTCATATGGATCAGAAAATTGGGTAGATGACCGATCTTCAAGAATTTCATGGATCAACTTCTGGATGTATGCCCTTTTCAGAGAGGCCTCCACAGGTAGAAACCAATTTCTATTAAGCTGGTCAAAGATTAACAAATTTGTAACTCACTAAAAGCATCGTGAGATAAACATTTTCAGAACAAAAAAAACAAAGCCAAATATTGATTACTCAATTCCAGTGTAGTATTTACTGTCCAGTACAGCAGGATTTGAGACCTTCTTGTCCTAACCCCATTTAGAAAATTGGAGGGAAAGAGAAGAGTCCCAGTAAAAGCAAGAGAATATATAATTTACCAATTTTATTTATAAAAAAATTCCACCAGTTCTTGCAGTTTATAAAGTTGTAAAGACTTCCATGAATTGATTATAAGACCAAAGTAGCTAAAGTTTAATCACAACTGCAATTGTGAAATACAAGCTAAAAACAGAGCAGCTTAGTAAGAAACACAAAATAGCATGGAGAAAACAATAACACTTTTAATTGAAAAAACAAACATATACAAGAAACACCAAAATCATCAGTTATCATAGAGAGTTTGCTTTCAGAGACACTAGAAATGTAAAGCAAGGATGCCAGCAGGCATGGGCTCATAGACTTTTCAACTTGGAAATGCTAAGCACTGATATCACTCAGTTATATTACAATAAATATTTATTCATTCGAAACAGATCTTACCACAGAGGTGAAGTTAGGAAAGTACAGTAATCACCACAAGAAGTTACAAGCTGTGCAGATGATCCAATGAATGCAAAACCAAAGAAAACAAATTTTTAACTTACGAAGTTTGAAACCTCTGTTATCCTGAAAGGACTGAAATTAATAGGAGCTTCCTCAAGAAAACATTCAACATAATGGAGCACAAACAGGCCACAGTCATATGAATTTTCCTGCTGTGGAAGCTGAATCAAGGTGGTAAAAGAAATTGCGGTTAATAGACTTTTAAACTGCATAAAGGACAAACTTGATAATTTTCTGAAAATGGTAATCCATGAACAAATGTAGGGGAAGTTTATCATGCAGCAATTCTTTGTTTCTAGCCGAGTCAATAAAATATCAAGATTTTAAATTAAGAAACGAGCTTAAATGTCATCAATATATTATATTAGGAACCTTTTTTTTATTAACTAAATAAGTTTTTGATGGATTGACAAGATTTGGACATAATAATCCCTTATTGCATTAACCCCATCCTCTCCTTTACCACTTAAGTAGATAGCCAAGGGGTCAATTACACAATTTTCATCCTGCAAGACATTTTCCAATGGAGTTCTGTTTCCATAAAACATTAAAACTGAGGCACTGGGAAAATGGCAGGAATTGCTATATAGAGAGCATTGTGGGTTAAATCATTAATTTGCCTGACATATAATACGACCCACGTGTCTGACATTCAATGTCCCTACATTGAATCTGATAAGTTGTCCCATTACTTCTATAGAAAAACAAATATGCAAGCCTAGTTTGATACTGCAATTCATATTTAGCTTTGAAGTTTTAAAAGGAGACAGATGGGCTTCACTGGTGGAGGTGAGGTCCAGAATGAGTGCAAGACTTACTTTTCTAGCTGTTCATGAGAAAATGAGAACCTTGATTGAATTTTTGGATGAGCTTCAGTCTAGTAGTGTTTTCTTTTAACAGTTTCTTCCATTAGGATACTTCAGTGAACCACAATATAACATTTAAGGCAACTATCGAGAAATTAAAAGGCAAAAAAAGAAAACCATTTTTAAAAGGGAGACAGTACCTCAAGTGGGACAAACCGTAAATGTAAGAACTTCGACAATGTATCATCCACTGTCCCATTATGCCTTTCTCTCCACTCTTCATACAGATAACTGCCATCTCATGACATGTAAACAAAGAACTCATTTCATATGGAGGCATTCGAAGCACAGCAGTAGCAGACAAATATAATTAAAGGGAAAAAATAGCATCAAGAAAAAGTAAATGGAATTACAGATGCAATGCCGTTTTCCCATCCAAACAACTACAACTAGTATGTTACCACTTTGTTGTTATCAGGTAATTAAATACAAAAATATTGAAGTCTTTTTATTAGAGTTTTAGTGTCAACTATAAGGCATCTGTACCATTAGTGTGAGTCTTGGATTTTCAAAAGTTATAAAATGACTAGCTAGGAATAACCATAGCAATAAAGAGGTTACCTCTGAATAAGATTCTTGAGGCCCCTATGACTTCCTCTGATAGAATCCATGTGTAAGATGCATGGTACCTTAACTGAATTTCTGCCTTCATCTTCTATGAGATTACCACAAAAACAAATCAAGCAAAGATAAACCTCAAAACACAATAAAAACAGACTTCATCGCATAGGCCCTTGCCTCTGGAATGAACCACTTCTCCAGGATGACAAATGACAATCAAACTCCAGTGAAGACTGCCACCGAGAAAGTTTAATATATTTCACATTAATACATAACATAATGTCCACTGGTGAATAGGAAAAATGAACACAAACCTAACCTGTAATTTATAGGAATGAAAATGTAATCTTTCTCGAAAAGATTCATCTTTCTTGTCCATTTATGAACACGTTGAAAAGCTAGCCTGCCTCCACAAGCATTAGATGGGCCCTTGTCTAGGTCAGCAAGCTTCCGAAAGAAAAAGCTATTGAAAAAGTGGAACCTATGCTTGTCCCCAGGCTTAAGTTTACTCTTTAAATACCTGTCAAATGGACAAATCTTTTAATTCTCTGTTATTTCAGAGTGTAGAGAAAGTATATAAAGCCCCATAAGGCTAAAATATTCATTTGTTAAAAAGTAATTGAAAACACATATACCAAAAATAACATCACAGTAGTGAATCATGCTTCAACAAGAAATAGGATGTGTAGAAGAAAATGTAAGTTACAACAAGCTGTTCACAGCAAAGCAATTGAAGTAGAAAGCTTACAAACATAAAAATCTCATAACCAAAAGCTGCCATATCCAATTTATTTCATTTAATGCTCCTCGGTGGCGAGCCTTAAAACTAATTACTGGTGTGATAAGCCAGACAAGGATAAAAAAACACTTTAATTTAATGCATGTAATTATTGATATTAGGTAAGGGTGTAACAGTGTACTAATGTAAATCTTAAATTAAGAATGGATAAACAAGTAGAGCCAGGCCACCTGCCAACCTGGACGAAGCAACATTTACAAGCATTAATTACTCCCTCCATCTTCACTTCTTGAACTAACCACCAGCCATAGCGAATTATTTACAAGAAACCAAATATAAAAGCAAACATCTGACTGCTTCACTCACGGACAAGGCCTTCTGTCAGCCTAAGCACTAGATCATGCAGCCTATCCCTCAACTTAAGCAAGAAGAAAAAAGTGTAGGGCCTTGGGAAAAAACAAATCTACTTCTTGGGTAAGATTTCCATAATTTCTTCCAGTCAAACACAGGATTACTAGAAATGAAACAGCTTTATCCCACTGTCTCCAAATAGTTTAGGAAAAGTATGATTTAACAAATATACTCACAAATCCAACACTTTAGATTAGATGTTACCTCTTTGGAACATTCATGTCTGATGTCTGATCACTTAGCCAGTTGTATCCCAATCAATCTGTTTTCCACTATCAACTAATTATTTCAAATTTCATTAAGTCCGACAATCCCAGACCGTAAGTTCTGAACTCAAATGTGCTAAAAAAATAATAAAACCAACAAAGGTGATAAGGGTATGGAGTATTTAAAAGGAACTTTCATCCCTTTATGTTACTATTATAATTCATGAACTAGTATATCAGGCTGCAACAATGAAACTGAAAGACTTTATAACAAATCTTATGCAAGAATATCAGACCTTAACTTTTGATCCCAAATGTGCTTCTCTCTCAGGAGAGAAGGGAAAAAAACCCTATGTTGATCACTATAGAGGCTATATCAAGAAATCAATTGTGAAATTAAATAAAATAAAAAATAAGAAAAAGAACTCTAATCCCTTAATGATATGATTCTTCTTCATGAACTTGTATATCAGACTTCAACAGTGAAACTTATGTGACTTAACAACACATCTTATGCAAGAATTTCTTCAAACATATAACATAAAAACCAAATTCTGGAGCTTGAAACAAATCAAACGGGGTCACATCAATAAACCCATTAGTAAGTTGACCAATCTTACAGGATATAAAAGTCAATGATGGTATCATTGATGAATGTCTCAGGGCGTAGAAGCTCCACATCTCTCTTACTAATAGAAACAGCATCAGGATCACCTTTAGGATAGATAACCTCTTCAAATGTCTCATGAAGACTGAAATAAAAAGAACTTAAATTTGAAAAAATTATCACGGAAAAACAAGTGAAATTCAGTTTGAGAAAAAAAAGAGATAGTCAACAAGTTTAAGAGTGCAAATACAAATTCATGTATAAAGCTTAATTTGTACAGGAATTATAAATTAATCAAGCAAATATACCATGCGAGACCACACATTCTTGCAGTATTAGTAGAGTTAACCATATAATCAGCAAAAACCACATAGAAAAGAGATGGCTCACAGTTTAAAAGAAAAAACATTTTGCAGAAGGTTGGTAGGCCTTAAAAAGTAAAAATATTTGATGAACTGCAACTGCATAAGATGCAAGGACTTTTACCATTGAAAAAGATAGAATCAGAGACTTCATGCTGTCAAAATAAAAGGTTATTCCAAATTTACTTCATCTATATCAAGATATGAGAGAGTTCATGTCTAGAAAAGTGATTTACCAAATAAATTATATGCGCCTCCAAAACCCAAAAGTGAACAACAACAACAAATATAATTATTACAACCAGGAAAAGTATGTATATAACAAGAGAGAGAGCAGCAACCATGAAGGCTAACTACTAAAATAATTAATGAGAAAAATCAGCTGGGCTCGCACATCATACCCTATTTGGTGTTCGATTAGCAAATATTTACATTTATCCATTGACTTACACAGGAAAATATGGCTTTGAGATGACCATCCCATTGTGCCCAAAAAAGGCATTTCCATCTTTTTTCCAATCAGAGCTGTAGCATAAAAAAAAGGAAAAAAAAAGGATTAACATAAAGAACCTCTCATCAAGCAAACTCGCTATTAAAGCTAAATGAAACAGGCTATTAGAAATACCTTGTGTTGGGAATAATAGTTCCCAATGCAAAATAGAGTGAAGCCAAAAGACACAAAGAACTTGAAATTAAAACTGAAAAAGAAATGCAAGCTAGCATGTGGTAGGGTATAAAAATTGATATCGCCAATTCATTAAAAAAGCTAAGCAACCAGCTGAATAATCTATGAAAAGTTAAGCAAGAATCCCATCTGGGATAATCATGTACACACATATAGATGGGTGGGTATTAGCAACCAGATCAAGAACTCACTCAGAAGTAACATTCCAGCTATCCCTGTATCTGACATGCAATGATTTGATTGCTTCCTCTCCTTCATTCCAAAGAGGATCACAAACTGAAAACTTCAACTTGTCAACACCTGCTTGCATTTTTTTATGAAAAACATAACATATTAGAGCTTTATTGACATAAATTTTGAGCAGTATATATTTTTTCCATATAGTGTCTGCCAATCCATTAAGAGTACGAAACAAATCGAACATAAACATAAAAAATATATAATCTCTTCAACACATTTTGATTCATATTGGCCAAAAATTAGACCTCTGTCTATATACAGAGAATGCTGGCATTGCTCTAAGAAGGAGCAGCATGCAACAAATATAAAACTTACGGAAAAAAGGCAATGGCACAAAATCAACACAGCAAAAAGCAAGACTCAATCCCAAACTAGTTGGGGTTATGTCTCCAAATATTATACAAACCAATCTAATTTATTACTGTTTGTTCGTGTGGCCAACTGATTGATAACAAGGATATAGGATAACATATTTCTATTGCAACCAAAATGATGGCACAATGCATCACATGGAATTAAGGAAAAAACTACAAGGAATTATCTGAGAATGTACAGATAAAAAAATTTATATGCAACGAGCAAGCTGAATAAACTTCTAGAAAAATTGTGTATAAGCAGGAAACAATAAGGCATCATCAAGAGGTACCTCATGGTAAATAGTAATTTGTGAACAGGTTGCATATAATGCTGCTTGCATCCTAGAATCTGATCTACATAATATAAAAGGTAGCTTGAACAAAATCCTCCTGGAATTGTACAAACCTGAAGTATCATTTGTATTTCCAGCTCCTTGAGAAACCTTTGATTTAAAACAGATATAAACCATAGCAGTCGTAACCTACATCCAGTGATGTAAGAAATTTAACTTGCTCAAATCAGCAAGCATACGAAGAAGAGAGTATGGGTGGTATAACTCACCATTCCACACCATTCTGACTCAATACTAATAATATCATCAAGAGTCCACTTAGCATTAAATATTCCCTTGACCCCATTTGCAGTCGAACCCTCCATTCTGATGCTGCTTCCTGAGAAAGTTAAGCAATACTCTGCACCATATACATCGCCACACAGGATATAGTCAGGGAAAACAGCAACTGTATTATTTGTGTAATCCTGCAATACAAATGCATTGATCCATGAGTTCTATCATAGTATGTCTTAAATAAAAGAGGGGTGGGGAGAGAAGCGAGCTGCGGAAAAAATGGATGGTCATCTGGTATTAAATTAAGACAAAAGATGTAAGACTACTGATAAGAGAAGGAATCTCTTTTAGAAAGTGTGTTTTTCTTACACAGAAAAAAAAGGACTATATTAAAAAAGAACATGTGTGAATTTTAAAAAGTGGTTTTTGCTCACCACTCTCAGAATTAGCCATTTAAAATCTAGCAAATAGATGCAGATTCAGAGGATTTCCAATCTCAAATAGGTTAAGAAGTAAGGCATTCCAACAGGCCAAAATAGAATAAACTAGGATTCATTTGAAAACTGAAGTTTCTTCACACAACTGAAGAAAAAGAACCATTTAACTCCTAAGAACCATTTTGTCAGAGCAGAGTAAGCTGGCAAAAAATCTAATGCAATGACAAGATTTTAGGTTATAATGAAGACAATGTAAAGTTGCATATCTAGATCTATATTATATTCCTTAATACATACAATTTTCGCAGTTCACCTTCATGCATATTTACTTAAAAAATGAGGAAAATTATCATCTGTCCCTTTATCATTCATAAATGTAATCTTCAGGCAGCTCCCAATATCAATAGTTCAATTATACTTTTTTGGAAAAAAGAACACAGGATACTTACAATTTTATGTCCAACAGAACCACACTCTAGCACTTGGTCTCCTGATGGAAATGAAAGAATGCACACATTTTAAATAATTTCATCAGATCATCCATGACAAGGAGAAGATAATACAGAATCAACTCAAAAAAAGATGAGGGGGGCAGAAGATTAGAACCTGCATTCTCCACAAGAGTAGAGACAGAAGTGGATGAGCTCATTTCAATCCCAACATCAGTATCCGAAATCCTACCAACTGACTCATTCTGCAACAATTTTGGTCAAATAACTAAGGGGACAAAATTTACACATCCAGCTTTCTCATAAAACAATTTAAAGGAGAGGTTTCTAAGAGAACAAAGACTGTGCCAGCATGCTATTCGAATTCTTTTTGCTGTCAGTAGAACTTTACCCAAAGAATAATAACCATGGCATGTAACAAACTCAATTTAGAATATAGGCTTCCATTCCATAAAAAGCAGGAGAAGTATATCACTGTTCAATTTAGAATACAGGCTTCCAATCCGTGCAAAGCAGGACCACAGTACGTACCTCATAATTTGAGAATCTGAATAACCTATCCAGCCGAGAAATCTCCTTGACAGAACAATCTTCTTGTGGCATGCAAGCAGGAGCTGAAACAGAATATTGGCATTGACCCTCCACGTCGGTAGGATCGATATCTACTACTTCGTTACTGTTTCCCTTGCATAAGGAATTGGTCTCTCCTGCAACTATTAAGCAAATGAGGGCAAGTAACATTGAATATAGAGAAATTAAAGAACCCTGTGCAGAAAATTCCCTTACCTCCACAGTCAACATCGATTGGTTCATCATCTATATCAATAGGTTCATTGCTACTTTCTATTTTTACAGCCCCAGTACATCCTCCAACTAGATTAAAAAAAATAATATAGAAAACAAAGTTAGACACAAATCTATCATATAATAAAGCATTTATACTAGAGTAAAGCAATGATAGCAGGCAAGAAAAAATAGAAACACAAATTTAGAAAAAAAAAAAACAGAGAGAGAAAAGAAAGATAAACTTACAGCACTCAAGAGACTTATACTTAGTGCGAGGAGAAGTGTCGTCGTCCTTGTTGTTGCCGTTTCGTCTTCTCTTTTGGATCCGAAATTTGCCGACGAACCTCGCAGACTCCTTCTCGACTTTTTCCTCTTCTTCGTCGAACTCGAACACACTAAATTTCTGACTCGAACGAGCCATGACCTACTCGTAGGGAGCTTTTTCTTCTTTTTCTATTTTTAGGGATGCTTGTTGAGAAAGCTTTTGATTTTGTGAGGTTGACAGTGAGGACATATGTAGCAGGTGAGCAAATAGATAAATTTTTGGAAACAGAAGAGGAGAATTTAGAGTCAGAGACAGGAAAAGGCTGTGTCAAATTTTAATGATATGATCAATATGTTTGTTTATTGTTAATGGGTTTGGGCTTTTTTTTAATTCAATATTAAATTTGTTTTTCGTGGAAAGGTTATTAAATTCTCTTTTATTTTTTTTATTATTAAATAAAAAATTTAATATTTAATTTTTTTAAATTAATTTTTATTTTTATTTTATCTTTTATGAAATATTAACCCAATAAACTTTCAAACCAAGTTTATTGAAAACCATACCAAGTGTTGTGTATATATAAAGTTTCGAACCAAAAAAATAAAGAGTAAAATAAGATTGTTTGTCCAGTTAAAAGTACATAAGCATAGTTTTGCAAAACAACATATTAATAAAATTAGAACAAAATACAGAACATTATTTTATTTTGTCTTCAACAGGAAGAGATATTGAATGATTTAAAATCCAATAAATGTTGTTCCACTAAATTCTTTGAGTAACGTGGAACTTTATTCAGCAGCAGCGCTTGCAGCACTTAAATCCACAGAAAGATCAAGAGTCTGCATCACCAAAGAAAAAAAAATTGTAAGTTAATTATATGTTTATTTCAAAAAGATTTTAAAGCCAACAATTCAGAGAGGATCTAGAAAAGGTCTTGTTGTCTTTTTTTTTTAATATTTGAAAACTTATGTTATTGAAAATCTAGAGAGAAAATTTCTCTTTATAAATCATTTACAAAGCAAAGAGTCGCCTCAAGAATTCTGAGACACTTACCTTTCCAGTTATCTCACTGTACATTGCAATCACATCTTGTACTGTGGTCTCAAAATGTGTTGTTGCGTCATAGCTCTGCAAGGAATATCAAGATTTTGATCACTAATGCTGGATTTTCTAAAAAACAAAGTGATATAATTAAAGCTATATTAAGCTTATTTAAAAATAAAAAAAGAAAATTCGTTTTCTTTTCAAACAAAGGGAAAAAAATGATGTGAGTGGCATGCAAATACTTACAGTAGAAATGAAGCAATTGTCATCTTCCATAGTATTTATGGGCACATATCTGTCATAAGTTTCATAGAAAATCTCATCTACTGGACCCAACAAGTCAATTCCTGGCTTCAGTTCTATCTCAGGGTTGTCTGTCTCAGCTTCAGCTGAAACAAAAGCAATGTATTTTCCTTGTGGAGCAACATTGTGAGCATAAGAACAACAGAAGAGGTACCTGAAGAAGCAATGTGAAAAGTTAACAAAATATCTTAAATGAGGACTAGTTATTATACATGTTGCATTATATTTCAGTAATTAGAAGGGCATAGGCTACAAATATCAATAGTCAGATTAAAGTCTATATGTTGTCTTATTTTCATCCAAGCAAAACCTTAAACCTATTGTCTCAGGATAAATTATTGTCAACCGATCACTACAACGAATCACTTCTTCGAACGAAAAATGAGATATCAATGGAAGTTGCAGAAAAATTGTGCTTATATGAGAGCTTAGTGGGCTTAAACTACACAGAAACTTGTAGAAATAAATTCTGAGCAAGAAATTGCAGTTGCATACATGTCTGATTTGCGTCCAAGTTGCTTCTGTGGCAGAATAACTTGCGCAGAGTGAGAATCACTAGTTGCAGGAATAGGATGGCTCATTATACAAATAGCACGAGCAACTTTCCCGACATTCTTAACCTGTTGCATTAAAGCAATGATAAATAAAGGCGATAGCAATGTCCATTTCACCATACAAAGTAGTGAATATCTTAATATTATTTAAAAAATTGACATGGATTACCTTATTTGGCAAATATGATGGGTCACAAACAACTTTCTTGCATTTAGCAGTTTCTCCTTCTGAGGTGACACCAATGGCTTTACCACTTTCATCAAACTCTACCTGTCAATGCTCAAGATAATTTATGATGATCAAGTAGGCGACTAATCAACAATCCCAGATTCATATCTTAAAAATGATTGAGGCCATGGATACAAGTTATTATCGCAATTTTACCTTACATTCTGGCTTGTTGAGCATGTAAGTTCCACCATATACTGCACTTAAGCGTGCAAATGACTGACAAAATACCACAATCTGTTATGAAAACTTATTCACTTTCGAAACCTACACGATAACTATAGATTAAACAAACCTGAGGCAATTCTGCTAGTCCATAAAGTGGATAGATATAAGGCGATCCTCCTTGAAAACGTGCCAAAGAATCTGCATAAAGCTTTAGCAAAAAAAAAAACAAAAGAAAATTTGAAAATCATTTTTTTTCGATAACCATCAAATATTCAAAGAATTTTAAATGCACCTTCATTCTCTTCACAAAATCCGAAGCTGGTTGATCTAAATAACTATCATCAAGATGAAGAGCCAAGGCATGGCCAATAAAGTCAATTGTATCATCTTCAAGCCCATATTTTCTACATGAAATATTATTAAGAAGAATTAATCTAGTATATAAAATTAACTAACCAAATATACATCAAGGTACAGAGTTGTTTTCCTTCCCTTTTTTCATCAACATCATCCATTATCCATAAGATCATTTATATATTCATTCAAGTTCTTCCACCAAATATGAATGATGCCATTTTAACTAAACTGAAATATTTATCAATGAAAAGAGAAATATTGATGAGACACATACGAGATAACCTCTCTTGCTGTAACTTTGGTCAAGTCCAGACCCTCGTGAGATTTGGGATCATTTTCCTCATAGTCTTGGACATAAATGAAGAACTTTCGAGCACGACGTTTCTCAAACAATCCCATCAATGGTGATTTTAGTGCTTCCACATCAGTTGCTGGGACTTTGTAGATCTGAAAATCATCATTACTTTTCATATATTTTGTTGTTTTTTTTTTTTATCTAAATTGTAAAGAAAAAATTGTGATCATGCAAATATATTGTACCTTCCCTTTGTTGTACACAAAACTACCATCAACAGCCTTAAAATGAAGATACTTAGTAACATCTGTGTGTATCAAAACACGGACCAAACCACCATTGGCGATGATAAACTAGCAAAACAAATCGAGAAAGAAAAAAAAAGACAACATAAACACACCATGTTATTGCACTTTATCAGTTAACAACAAACAGATCATAGAATGCCATACAAAATACCTTAGGTATCATATCAACATTGTACTCCTTGCTTGCACCCAAGCTCTCCGGAGGTGTATCACTTCCCCTGAAACGCTTCCATAGCTGTAATCATGAAAAGGGTTAGGGGAAAAAAAATCATGTAAACATATAAAAGAACATAGAAAAATAATCAACAATTAAATTTCAAGTTCTTACAACATGGACATAAGATAATAACCTGATTAAGATTAAGAGATGTAGATTCTCCTCCATAATAGTCATTGCGATCCATATGCAATACCTGTTTCAAATGAAGATTCAAATGGATTTATCCAAGAAAAAAAATTGAATAATCAATTAAATTATATATGAAAGTTTAAATTAACAACATGTTTTTTTTTATAGACAACATTAACAATTTAAAAATTCAATGTGTTTTCAACACTAATCTAACTATAGATACATTTCCATCAAATTTAAATTATAAACATGAAAACATAATTAAGAAGGATTTACTTTGAGTCCATCAACAGAAAGAAGACCACTGAGAATGCATTCCTTGAGACCGGTTCCTAGAACAATTACATCATAGTCTTCATCCATGGCCACAAAATTCAAACTAAGAGAAACAAACCCTTTTAAGATTTGATGGATATAAGGAGAAAGAGAGATTGGTTTTCTTGACAAAGCAAAGAGAAATATTGGAGAGAGTGGACGTAGGGGAGTCTATATATGTTTGTTGATTTAGAGCAAGTCTTTAGGGGAACCAACGACAATAACGCACAAAGCAGTGGTGATTATTGGGAAGCAAATGGCATGCATGCCCACGTTAATTGCACCGCGTGGAATTGCACGAGGCGGATTGTGAGAGCTTGAGCTTCGCCGCTTAATTTGATTCGAGATTTGCAGAGACTAGTTTCTAGAGGGTTGATTAGTGACCGTTGGATCTGGCTCGCTTTCTTGATTCTGGGCTTCTGTGTGTTTCTTGATTCTGGGCTTCTGTGTGTGAGCGTGTCCATATATATATATATATATATATATATATATATATATATATATATATATATATATTCTGAATTCTCATGCTTTTTTCGTTATTAGGGGTAATAACTTAAACTCCAATTTGTGGAAAAAGTTTCTAATTGAAAAATTCATTGTTATGTGAGCCTTAAGCATCTGAATTTATTTTATATGAAAATTTTATTTTGGGGGTGTTACAGTGAGAAATAATATTTAATGGGTTTCTTTGGATATATGTCTTTTCACTGCCAACAACTTGCTGCATGTTTTATCTTTTTTCATTGAAAAATCAGCCATATATATATATATATATATATATATATATATGTATATATATATGTATGTCTATGTATATGTATATGTATGTATATGTATATGTATATATATATGTATTGTAAATAAAGGGCACAAATGCAAAGAATTTCACAGCTCATAATCAGCTTAAAACTGAGAAAATGAGAAGAACCAAGGTTTGGTAGACATGGCAGCTTCATCCAAATCTGCTACAATACCATAAAAAGGTAGATACAACTCCTCCTTCCACTAGCTACAACTCATTTCCTCCTAATTTAAGGAAACAAGAGAAGCCTTGGTTCATCTACACACACACACACACACAACACTACAAATTTCTCTAATCAACAAGCAGACATGAAAAGGGCTCACAGGAATTTTATTAACTACATGCAAAGATGAAATTGTATTTGAAGGCGATCGCGACACACCGTTAATTAAGTTAAATGGATGACTGCTAAGGCATTAAACACTTGCTACAACCCTCCATCTCCCAGATTCAATCAGGAAATGGTAGCCTGCAAGAATTTTGGAGTTGCGTTATATAAAAATTAACACTGTCAGAAATCAAAACCATTATGATAGTTGGAAGAACTTTATTTGCATGGGAATGAGTGTAACAAGCCAACCCTAGTTTGAGAAAGGCACAAGAGCTGTCACAGTCCTGGCGAGGATCAACTGAGCCCATACTGCTGATATTGGTCACCAAAGAATCTGAGGACTGGCCTGGTTCGAGCAAATGCCCTTGTCCTGCTAACAAACTCATCACCTGCCATATAAAAAATGAAGTCAAAATTAGGAGCGTGTAACAAGAAGGGACTGCGAATCCGTGAGAGATCTCGTAGTCTCACTTGTTGCTTCAATCGCTGGTTCTCTTCTACTAATTGCTCCCCCTGAAAATTAACCAAAAATAATATGAAATTGAACAGAGAGTGACCATTGTAATCATTTGTTTACGTATGGTAATAATATCAGTTCATGCACATCATATATATGGCTATGCTTTATTTTTTTGATTCAGGATGAAGTTTTGAAGCTACGAATCTTTGCCTAAAAACGTTCGGAGTAAGGAATGTGACCTTGGTCTTGAGAGCATCGATCTCGTTTATAATTTTACCCCCCTGAATCAAATAGAAGTTTAAACATATGTGTTAGGTATTGTACAAAGTTTTCAGCTTATCTACTGAATTAAGACAAGAAAAGACTGCACAAACCTTTTCTTCCACCAGGCGACGCAAGCTTCCTTCCATTGTTTTTTCTAATTTCTGTAGTTCTTCCAAGTCCAATCCTTGTAGGTCTTCTCCCCTCATGTGCCTGTCATCAATGGATCATTTTATCTCTCAGCATTGCAAATAGGAATGTTCATCTATGGTATCAACCATTATTAGTCCTGTAATTTACCTCAGTTCACGGTTTTTCTTTGCTATTTCTTTGATCAGCATGGCATGCACACCACCATCAAGCTAAAAGGACAAAAGAATATTGCCTTTTGTTAATGCATAAACAAGTTATCTTGTATGATTTAATAAAGTTAGATTCTTGAAACAAAATCATTATCCTCTCCATCTTCAATTAATTTAAAGTTTTTGAAACAAATTACTTTTCTTCAACATGAGAACTATAATATGAAATACTAAAATGTCTAAAACTAATTATAGGTAAATGAGAGATTGATTTCAAGTAACCCTTGATGGAGTTGACAAAATACCAAAATCCAACTATAAAACTTTGTCCCCCATTGAGAAAATAAAAACTATTCTTCTCTTCCAAGGCCTATATATATATATAGGTGTATACAACCTTTATCCCGTATTGAAATGGAAGAAACTCTTCTTCTCTTTGAAGGCCTCTTGCTTGTTTATGAAAAATCAACAAAAAAAAAAAGTATTCATTCTAAATTATCTTCCTCTACTTTCATCTTTTTGTGGTTATTTTAGTTTTCATGTTTTTATATAGAGAGAAAGAGAGTCACTTTTCTTAAGTTTGCTTAGGTTTAATGTTAAAATCGCAGCAACACTAAGTGATATGATTGTAGAATCCTAGAAGAAGATTTGCATCTTATATACGCACCAATTGATAGGAAAAATTATAAGACAAATGGTACAACTCTCGCAACAATCACCGCTTTCTGTTGTATCGTGTAATTAGAGCTTCAACAAGTATGTGAAATTTAATTTGTTAACGATTGAAGTCTTTAATATCTTTTGTTGGCATGCTAATTTAAATTATATATATATATATATATATATATATATATATATATATATATATATATTGATCTTTATGCATGTCTATCTTATTCTTTGTAGTTTGTGACTTGTTATTGGATCTAAAGTTTAGATTTAATTATTAATCAGCTTTAGTTAAATAAATTTAGTTTTATTTATCCTTGTGAAAATGGATTAAACATTCTTTGATTATTAAATCCAACAATCTTAAGACATTTTAAAATTTAATTATTTTATAAAGTATTTTTTTGAGTAATTATTATTATTACTACTACTATATAAAACAAAATAACCCAATTTATGACACATGTTGCATATGTTGGTAATTTTAATCAAATTACCAAAGTTTTGAAATGTTACTTTCTCACATAAAAAAAGGAAAGAGAGAAAAAAAAGGTTAAAGCAAGACTAGTCAAATGGCCCGTCTAGTTTTTCAAAATATTACTTTAGTAATATTAAATGTTGTTTTAACAAGCAAAATTCTACCATCATATTTTATGGTGCATGGTTAGAAATCTAAGAACACTGTTTCATAAAAGAGGATTCCATCATCACCTTATGTGCATGGTGTGAAACTTGAGAAGTTCAAAGGTGTGAGTTTTAAAATATAGCAACAAAAGATGCTCTTCATTCTCACCATCTTGAAGTTATAAAAGTTCTTGAATGAAAATGCATCAAAGCTTTGAGTGATGAATATGATCCTACTATTAAGACAATTATGGATGCACAACAATTTCATGTGTAAGAATAACATCTTGAATAGCTTGGACAATATACTACACAATGCGTGTAGTTTAATCAATAGTGCAAAGATACTACGAGAAGCTTTTGATTGAAAATACAAGGCTAAAGATGCCAACGTGAAAAAGTTTTGAGTCGACAATATACTAGTTGATGTCTTCACTCATGGTGGAGTAGTTATGTCTTAGAATTTCTCTGAGCAAATGTTCATCATAAGATCTATGATAAAATTAGAGTTTATTGTTTTTGATAAAACTAGAAAATAAGTTAAGTGGCTTTGGATAAAACAAAGAAAATTATACTTTTCTTCAACAATAAAAATAGACATTTAAGTGAAAGAAAAGACATGGAAAAATGATTTTATATATAGAAAATAATTAAAAGAACAAGAAAAACAAGTTATAACAAAATCTAGCCATGCAATTGGTATTTGACTTATCAATCCAACATTAATCAGCAAGGCAAAAAAAAAAAAAAACAATTATTGTTTATCCTTTATTCATTTCTTCCATTTATATGAACATCAATCTTTATATCGGTATAAATTCAAAAACTCGATAAGCTAAAATAAAAAAACTAATTACCTGTTTCTCAAGAGATGGTTGATCGAGCGTGTTGATGTTCTTTGGATGCAGATTGCGCCTTTCAATCACTTGCCCCATGCTTTAAGAACAAAAGGAAGGCGAAGTCATTTCCTGAATTATTGGTGATGAAGAACAGGTAAAAACTAGCAAATAGTAACATTGGTAGAAAATTTAATTGCCATCCACTAAGATTATTCCAAGAATTATTTAAAAAAAAACACCCTCTCTTGTCTAATTAGAAAGAATTTCTCTTTTCAATGATAAATAGATCATTATCAATAGGAAAGTAACTATCTCCTATAAATAAAACCCCAGATGATGCACAAACCAATGGCGCTAAGCACCCTGGCTTGAAGGAGCCATAATGGTTAGGGCAAGGTGATCATACATATTTTAATTTGTTATTCATTATTATTTATTTATCTTGTAAGCATAGAATGAAGAAAAGGCTCACCAAGATCCCATAAAACAACCAGCTTGGAGAGAGAATACGAAAAATTTGCTGCTTCTATATATTCCAGCAGCAAACTACCAACCTTGGAAAGAAAGGTCTGCCTAGAAACTTGACAAATCCAAAAGGGCAAACAAAGTCCAAACAAAAAATGAAGAAGATAGATATATATAGTGTCAAGTCCAACAGAGAATGCATGAAAGCCACGGCAAAACCAGAAATGCAGCAGCAGGAAATGAAGAAGGATACAGAGAGCAAGATTAGCCAGTCTAGGTTAGAAAAAGCACAGCGGGATAGATAATGGTTAGGGCAAGGTGATCATACATATTTTAATTTGTTATTCATTATTATTTATTTATCTTGTAAGCATAGAATGAAGAAAAGGCTCACCAAGATCCCATAAAACAACCAGCTTGGAGAGAGAATACGAAAAATTTGCTGCTTCTATATATTCCAGCAGCAAACTACCAACCTTGGAAAGAAAGGTCTGCCTAAAAACTTGACAAATCCAAAAGGGCAAACAAAGTCCAAACAAAAAATGAAGAAGATAGATATATATATAGTGTCAAGTCCAACAGAGAATGCATGAAAGCCACGGTAAAACCAGAAATGCAGCAGCAGGAAATGAAGAAGGATACAGAGAGCAAGATTAGCCAGTCTAGGTTAGAAAAAGCAAAGCGGGATAGATAATGGTTAGGGCAAGGTGATCATACATATTTTAATTTGTTTTTCATTATTATTTATTTATCTTGTAAGCATAGAATGAAGAAAAGGCTCACCAAGATCCCATAAAACAACCAGCTTGGAGAGAAAAGACGAAAAATTTTGCTGATTCTATATATTCCAGCAGCTAACTACCAACCTTGGAAAGAAGGTCTGCCTAGAAACTTGACAAATATTCTATAAATTCCAGCAGCAAACTAAAACCTTGGAAAGAAGGTCTGCCTAGAAACTTGACAAATCCAAAAGGGCAAACAAAGTCCAAACAAAAAATGAAGAAGATAGAGATATAAAGTGTCAAGTCCAACAGAGAATGCATGCAAGCCACGGTAAAACCAGAAATGCAGCAGCAGGAAATGAAGAAGGATACAGAGAGCAAGATTAGCTAGTCTAGGTTAGAAAAAGCAGAGCGGTATATATAATGGTTAGGGCAAGGTGATCATACATATTTTCCTCTTAGGGAGGTAGATCCTCTACTCTACAAGTTACCTCTTTTTTTGTCAGGTTTTAGTACTCGTAATTAAAATTGATCGAGAAAATTAGTACTTTTCTTCCTTAGGGTTTTTCCTCTTTTCTTAAAGTGTTCTTAAGGTGTTTTATTTTCTCTTCTATTCTTGTTTCTTCTCTACCTGCTACCTTTACAAATTTTGCTTTGTGTTGTTTTCTACAATTAAGTTGGTTAATTTCCTGCCGTCTTGGCATGAAGCCTTGGCTTATAAAGGAAAAAAAAAAAACATGCTTTAAATGTTTTACACCACTTGTTTCCTTTAGGTAGGTAGAAAATGTTTTTCTTTTCCATTGTTTAGGTGAAATTAGATTCATCATACAATATTTCCTATAATTAGAGCATAATCTCATTACCAGTGAAATCGCAATCAGTGGTTAAGAGTAAGTAGGATTAAAGTTAGGTTCCCGCAACCCAATGAGGAGGTGAAAGGAAAAGGAGATGAAAAGGCAGTGTTTATGGCTGATGTTAAAAACCTCACTTCTCCCCTATCATATTGAAGTTATAAAAGCAAGCAAGTAAAAAAAAAACAAGAAGAAGAAGAAGAAGAAGCGACGGCTCCTCAATATCCAATACCAGTTCGATTAATATCTACTAATAATCAAATTCTCATTTTGCCATATTATCAATCTGTGCTAAACAATGGTATCATTCATATGGATTTGTCTTTTGCTGATGAAATTAACAATGGAGGAAGTGAAACAGACATAATTATAAAGATAAACGAGGAAAAGGTATCAACAAATGTAAGAAAATTTGGAAGCCTCGTACAGAGACAGAAAGATTTGAGGTGTGCTTGACAAGGTTAAATCTTATGCTGGCAGAACAGGAGGCTGGTCGTATGTATAGACAGAAAAAAACTAGAGGAAGACTGGATATTGATGCTAAGAGAAATTGAAAAGGCTACGTGTATGATGTAAACCTGCTCCAACAAAGTCATTTACCATATCTATCATTAAACATTTACAATCATATAGTAGAAAGAAATTGATCCTCGATATTGATAAATATTTGTCATAATAATAGATATATATATATATATATATATGGGACATTATTGTTTTTGTAGTTCATCATATATTAGACATTGAAGCTATGTGTTGATTCATCCAATAACAATTTAAGAGGTAAAAAGTACCAATTAGTGTTTTGCAAGTCCACCCCCATGATAAGATTTTGATCTTCTGCCCTGCAAATCTTTCATGTAATGGAGTTTGTATATGTTACCTAGCACAAGATATCTTTTATCTCCAAAGTTTTTTTTTTAAAAAAAAAAACACCAGTTCTGGTTTCTATGACTATTGATATACTGAAAGATTAATTACAATTAATGAGTAGAAATCAGGCAATTATATCAATATAGTAGTACTAAACAAAGACAGTGAAGAGACTTTTTTTTTCCACATAAAAACTATATATATGCTGCAAGTCACTTCAGACTGCAACACTATTTGCTCATACATCATTATACGATATGAGTAGTTGTAATCCCTTCTTCCAAAAAAAGAGTAGTTGTAATCAATCTCTTTATCAAAGAATACATATAGGTGGTACTATATTAGCTTAGGGGTATTGAAGTTTCAGGATTTTCCCTTTAATTTTCTGGAAAAAGAAGGCCTTATCTGATTCAGTCGTCTATGCCCTATATTTTATGAGCACGTCCTTGTAGTAAGTTGTGGTTTCTGGGTGTCTAGAGGACAGCAAGAGCAACTTAATGACACGTGGGAAACATATATAGTGACTATACATACATATATATATATATATATATATATATATATATATATATATAAAAACAATTAAGACATTAAACAATAAATAAATCAAGTTTCATACAAAGGTGGCATTAAGAGGAGCCATAAGTGGATGTGTCAATAATCCTTGAAAAGGATTTGAACTTGCAATAAGTGGCTGCAACTGACATCAAAACATTCATATCATCAGTGCCAATCTCTCCTTTTCCCTCGAGAAATATTATTTCGCTCACAGATATCAAAAGATTCTATTGTACATCCACTTCAGCCCTTCTCTTCTTTTTTCAATTTTGTAGGTTCAGAAGAAACCATAGTTAATGAATCCTAGGTTGATCAATGAGATCACAGATGACATAATAAAGAAGGAAAAATAATAAGAAAATGAAAAGGAGAAGAACCTTGTGTTTGAGTACTCAAAAAGCTTGCCAGTTGCAGAAAACACCATGAGAGCAATCTCAGCATCACATAGAGTTGAGAGCTCATAAGCTTTCTTGAAAAGCCCTCTTCTCCTCTTTGAGAAAGTAACTTGCCTTGCAGCTGTGTTGTCTATCTTCTTGATCTGGATTTTCTTCCGAGTCATCTTCACCAAGTAAAAAAACTTCAACTCATCCTTCATGCAAAATCAACCAAGACAAGTCATCGCATATATAATGATCAAAATAGAATCCCTAAGAGAGGGAGAGAGACCGAGTACAAAAACCACAGACCCTTTGTTACATGCTCTTTAATAGGGGACAATATCGATGTTTACAGACAGAAAAATCAATACCCTTTACATAAAATGAGAAAAAGCATGCATCCTGCATACTTAACAAGTATATTTACAGGGAAATAAAATGTTTTCTGACTGGCATATACGCACACATGTCTTACATATTTTCAAAGACTTGAACAGAAAAAGGAGGAGAAGAAAGAGTGATGAATTTGACGAAATAAAGAAATCTGGGTCACTTCCTTACCCAAAGAAGTCCTTTCATAAGGAAGAAAATCAATTGAAGATCTGGAGTTACGTCAATGTAAACTAGTGGATCTTGATTGCAAGAAATCAAGGAGGGATCTTTGGTCACAGAAAATCAACCCACAAGAAAGAGAGAGAGATAAAGGTGTAATTACAACACAGAGAGGAAAATTAATTGAAGAAAGCAAGTGTCTACTGACTGCTTCAGATCATGAAAAAACTATCTTGCTTCAATAAAAGTGGAAACAAATTATAATAAAAAGAAAATGAAGCAAAAATCGGGTACACCAGTGAGAGAATATTTCTGTAAATAGAAATGTATTGAATCCCCCTCTGTGATAAAGTTAGGGAAAGAAAATTAGATTAAAAAAATAATAATAATAAGAGCCGCAAAGAGCAAAATTTTGCCAAATCAAGCCAAGAATCCGGAACTGAGTACAAAAGACGACGACAACAGCACATATATAATCTAAAACAACCCTAGCTAAAAATTTAGAACACAAAGGGTGGTTTTAAAAGAATCAAGGTGGTGAAGTAGAGCAACCTACCAATAATTCAAGCTGTCATTGAGCTTCGCAAGAAGGCTGTGGGCTTGCAAGGACTGGTCAGAAGTCCTTTGTTTCGGTTCTTCTTAACTATTTCTATCCTGTCTTTTCCTGGTACTGTGCACCACAGAAAATCAACGTCAACTCCCTACAACAATGGTGTCTGAGAGTAATTTTTAAAATAATTTTTTTTATTTTTAAAAAATAATTTTTTATATTAATACATTAAAATAATTTAAAAATATAAAAAAATATTTTAAAATTAAATAATTAAAAAAATTTATCTTTTTAAAAAAATATTTTTAAAACTCAAAAACTTTAAAATAGTAAAAGAGATAGCAGCAACTGATTGAGTTTGTAGTCCAACTCGTGTTTTATAAATTTTTTTAAAAAAATTATTTATTTAAAATTAATTATTTATATTTTCAATTATTTTGATGAACTAATATAAATATTAATTTTAAAAAAATATTATTATAATATATTTTTAATTAAAAATTATTTTAAAAAATAATTATTACCATTCTTTCAAATATTCTACAAACCTAATTTGCAGGAAAATGAAAGTTTCATTCTATAGCCAAGCAAGAAGTCACCGTGTGCGATTTTCTCCCATTTGTTAGTTTTTTCTTCTTTTAAAAAATTGTATTTGAAAATATTGCTTATAACATAAAAGACGTGACATTTTTTATTTAATTGTAGACACCTTTATTATTACTCATCTCATATTTCATCATGGACTATAATAATGAGATTTAAAAAAAAATTAATTTGATTCTTAAATTTTTTATTTACATAATTAAACATTTTTAAACCCAAATTAAAGCCCGATTACATATTTTTTAGAAGTGGAGGTTGAATTAAAAAACAGAATACTGAAATAAAAAACATGACTAACATAGATGATGACTTTAAAATTTATTTTAAAATTTTATTTTCATCCCTCATTTTTTTATCTATTAAGTGACCGGTCCCTATAATTTTAAAAACTTTGATATCAAAAATTATTTTCCTCTTTTTTAATCTTTTTTGGGTGGAGAAGAGAGAATAAGTTGCTAGATTCCAGTTTAGACAGAAAACATTGTTGTTGTAAAAGATTTAGACCACCAAAACAATTTATTTTTTACGTCAAAATATTTTATATGATGAGGAAGGTTAAAATTAGGTGTTTTATTTAACCTTGAAAACACTTATAAAAATATGTTTAAGCTCGGAAAAAATTTTAGTTTCAAGTTGATTTCAGGTTTTGGGGCAACTTTTTGCATTTTTGAAAGTCATCAATTGGTTTAACGAGGTTTCTATGATGTTTTCCAGGTGTTTTTGGGTAAAAGTAGGTTCAAAATGGGTTTTTTTGGTAAAAAAAACCTTATTGTGTTGGCCATATCAGTGGACGGATTCTGAGATTAATAAATGACACATCGTGTTTTTTTTTTACAAAGAATGGGCCACTCCATTCACTTTAGAAAAAAAAAATCCGCACACAGGGCGTTTCTTTGTGGGCATGGTTTACCAGGCTCATAGTACAAAGCCTCATTCTTTTTTATTTTCTATTTTTTATATAATTTTTTTAAATTACTACTTTTTATATGTATTTTTCAAAATAATTTTTGTATTTGAGTTTTCATTAATACATCTTTTCTGTTATTTGTTTTGGCTTATTTAACCCTTTTAAAATAGCTATTATTTTTTTAATATATAGAGTATGTTTAATTTTTTTTATAAGGTTAGTGTGATTCATTTATAATTTATTTTATATTTTATATAAATTAAACCTATTTTTTAAAATAAAAACATTTATGTTTGTACAAAAAATTTAATATATATAGCCTTGCATGTAATTGTTTTTCTTTATTTTATTCAATATATTTCACGTGTATGTGGATTCTTGTTACAAATTTATTTTTATAAATAAATTTATTAAATATAATTATGTGAATGACTTATATTACGATATTAAATATTCTAACCTACTTTCATCTTTTAAATTTTTATTTTTTTTTTATTATTGTTAATGATTTTTCTACTTACATAAATCATTATCAATTTATTTAAATAAATATTTATACAAGTTTTTTTAATCATACTTCGAATTTTTTTGAAAACAACCTACATACCTAAGATATTTTTAAAAGAAAAATTTACAACTTATCACGGTGAGCGTATCAAATAGCTAGTGTTAATTATTAGTTGTGATCCATTTTTTTTTTTCATTTGAGGGTAATGAAGTTGTCGGCAAAGTAAAAGTTTGTTTGTTTTCGTGTTAAAACAAATAATTTTAATTTTTAAAAATATTTTTTTTTATAATTTTAAATTATTTTAACGTGTTGATTTTTAAAATAAATTTTAAAAATAAAAAAATATTATTTTAAAATATTTTTAAATAAAAAAACAACTTTTAAACGATATCTTAATTTAAGGGAAATATTTTTCTATTTTTTTTTTAACTTTGAAGTTTATTTTATATGGTGGGATTTTCTTTCCGTACAGATAGGCATGATGCTCTCTAGTGGCTGCCGTTGTACCCTCGTACCAATGATGTATCTCCAGCTTATGGCTACTGACAGGTTAGTACAAGGTAATTGTGACCACTGACCATAGCTAGCTAGAAGTAGTGGAACACGTCATTTTATCTTTTTACTAACAATCGACTGTAAAAAATTAAAAAATAACTCCACAGCTACAAATATAGATAAAGAGAAGACATTAAAATTGGTGGCTCGCATGCTAAAAAAAAAAAAAAAAAAAAAAAAGTGTTTGAATGGAAGGTTGCTTTTGTTTTTTTAATTTGAGTAAAATATATGTTTTTATAGTTTTTAAATGTATGGTTTGTAATTAAAAGATATTGTATATTTGATAAAAAAAAAATTATCATATTTCTAAGCCAAACACATCCTAAGCAAACCTCACATATTCGAAAAATCATTAAACGATGTAAAAAGAGTAATAGTTGATTTTTAAAGTATTTTGATTTAAAAATATATTAATATATATAATTTTATTTTTAAAAATTATTTTTAATATCAAGATATTAAAATAATTTGATGCATTAAAAATATTAATTTAAAAAAAAATATATTTTTTTTAAAAATATTTTTAAAATGTAAAAATAAATAAACTATAAAAACATTCAATTCCATGGAAATGTCTTGATTTATTTTGTCTCCTTAAAAAAATAAATTATTTATTTAAGGTAATTTGACTTTTTCAAAAATATTTATTAATCATTTTAGAATTAAATTAATTATACAGCTTGGTCTTTTCAATTTCTTTGTACCATAGAATTATTTAACTTACTTTTAAAAGTAAACCTTTTTTACTTGCATCTAAAACTTTTTTATATTTTAATTTTAACAGCACAATAAAATGATTATGCTGCTCTTAAAATTAAAAATTTCTTACCTTGCCTCTAAGGGCTTATTTATTTTATTAAAAATAAATTTTAGTGTAAAGGTTCAAGGCTATTTTCTAAACTTTGAAAAGATAATAAGTTTGTGAGAGGCAAAAACTTTTTAAAGGAAAGAAAAAAGATATAGTAGTTGTTCTATGTATATTTTCTTAGCCCTTGTAGCTTGCTTGAGGTGTTATATATATATATATATATATATATATATATAAAAGTATAGGAAAAAAAGTTTAGAATGCTTAACAAGTGATGTTGTATTAACCTCTTTGTTACTATGATTTTTATTTATTGTTTTCTTTTTAAATATTTTTTTTAATGTTTTTGATATAATAAAGTTACTGTTTAAATTGTTTGTGTGTATATTGTTGTTTTAGTTTAACTTAAGGAATGCATATTTAAGCAATGATGTTTATTCTGAGTTTGTTAGGTCTATTTATGCACAATATAGGTTCTGAAAACCAATTTTAAATTCATATTGCATAAACATGCAGACTATTTTAAGTTGGTAATTTTTGGATTTGGTTCCTCATGTTTGATTTTGATGTTTTGATTTATTTATTAGTCTTTGTGATTCAAAAATATTTGTTTATGATAGTGTGACTTATGAGTTAGAGAAAGCATGCTTTAAAAACCAAAATGTCATTTTCTAGGCTTGATAGTGACTGTCTTTTACTAGGTTTATAGTTGTGTTTCTGAATAGTGTTTCTGAATAATGTTCTTAGAAAGAACATTGTCTTAACCCTTTGGTTTGGACCACTTTTGATCAATTTCTTTGCCTAAAACCCTTCGTTATGCTTGATTAATAAATAATCTAGGGCTTATTTGCATTAATAACAAATTTTTGATTAAATTTAATCCTAAGGTTTCAATTTTGAACCAAAACTTTTTGACAAAATAATGATGTTTAAGTGATAATCGAAGTGAATGGATACTAAATTATTGATCCTTGCATGATTTCTAACATGTATGTGTTGTTGTTTTGATTGTATCTGGTCTAATTTGAAACCCATATTGCTAAGTTGGGTTTCGGTGTTCTTTAATTTTTTAGGTATTTGATCCATTTTGTTAAAAGAATTTTTGAGTTTTTGTAATTTTTTGGTGTTTAATCTATTTTTTTTACTTTGATTTTGATTTTGGGTTGTTTTCGGGTTAAACCATGATTTTTTGTTTAGTTTATGGTTGAACAAAAAAATTTAGGTCACCTCGGTCGGGTTGACCCAGCCGGGTCAAAATGGGTTAAAGGGTTAATTAGACCCCTTTTGACTTTCAATCTTTTTGCTAAAAAGATTTTTGGTTTAAGGATGTGTTTGTCAAACACTCCCTTACGCTTGTTTTGATACTTTTATTACAAGAAAAAATAAGTGTTTGCCGAACAAAGTTTAAAAATAATTAAAAAATAAAAAAATATTTTCTTTTTTTCTTGCATGTGGTTAAATTTTAAAATTTTCATGTATATTTTTTTATATATAAAATTATATTTTTATCATATTTTGAGAAAAAAAATACAAGAATCAGTCAAAAGATATCATAATTAGTTTATAATTATCTGTTAGAATTTGACTTACATTTCCAAAACATCAAAAAATTATTTTTTTAATATACGAGGTTATAAACTTATACGTAAAACGTGTTCTCGATATTAAATAAAAAGACAGTTCATTTTTTTTTTACATTAGAATGATTAAGTTTTAACGTGATAAGATAAAAACACATAAAAACTTTTTTATTTGTCTTTTTTAGTAGGAGTGGAGGAGGAGCTCACTGGATTCTAGCACCGAGAGAAAAAATTGTTGGTAACAATATTAATTACCAAAACGGTTGTTTTTTATGTTAAATAATTCCATATGATAAAAGGAATTCAAATTAAGTGTTTCTTTTCTTTAAATGAAAGTGTCCAAAAACAAAATCTAAGCTCATGAAATTTTTTTTGCTTCTGAGTTCATTTTAGGTTTTGAGGTGATTTTGTTTTTGTGTTTTTTAAGTTCTGGATTGATTCAACAAGATTTAAAAGGTTTTTTTTTAGTGTTTTTGCGTTGAAAATGAGTTTTTAGATGAAATAATATTAACTTTATTTTTCCTGTCATCACAATAATTAAAATTTAGAGAATTCTAGACGATGCGTCATCTATGCATGACAGCATATCTAAATATATATAGTTTTTTATCAAAATTTTCTTGATTAACTTTGTCTAATATATGTGAAATATCTTTTTTTTTGTCCTGTATACTTTACTTAATGAATAACATGGAGCTTCAATAAAAGCTGATCACCTTCGATAAAAGGGGATATACATGATTGAAAATTATCTTTGATTATTAGTAGACATTATACGAAAATAACTTTTTGTGGAGAGAATTTCTGAAAATGATACAAACAAATATTTCGTAGTAAAATTTCATATAAACAAATAACTTTTTATAATATCCCACCTTAATTTTCAATTTAATCTGGAGGGGTCACCAGCACTTTGCTCATTTATAACATTTTGATATACCGAGCAGGAATTTGAAGCATTGACAAGTGTCCCCATAACTGCCTTTTACGACTCTTACTATTATATTTTTAATTTAAAAATATATTGAAATAATATTTTTATTTATTTTTTAAAATATATTTTTGACATTAAAACAATTTAAAATCATAAAACCAAATTATTATTATTTTTTTTAAAATATTCAATTAAAAAAAATATTTCAAACACAAAAACAAAAAAGCAATCCAAGTAAAACAACTATTTTCTGATACTTCACCAGTAGTATAACAAAGGCAACAGGCGAATAAGAATGTAGCTACGATGTATATATCAGTTTCCCATTGAAGCTGAAAAGAAACAAGAACGTCAGCGTACCCTATGTTTTGACATGCAAAATGATATATTGTAGAAAATAATAAAAGGATTTGATTTCAAATAAAACATTGTTGAAGAAATGTCAAACTTAAGATTTGAAGCTGAGAGATTAATTCTCAATTAATGACAATTATCTAGCCTATTTAAGATTCATCCTATAATTTTGCCAAAAATTAGAACACATATAATCTTACCTGTGAAATCGCAATTAATTAATGGCTAGGAGTTAGTAGGATTAAAGTTAGTTTCCTGCAACCCAATGAAGAGATGTATATATATATATAAGAACCCAGTATTAATGATAGGAAAAGGAGAAGAAAAGGCAGTTTAAGGCTGATGTGTTAAAAACCTCACTTCTCCCCTATCAAGCAATGAATCCAATACTGAAAAAGCAAGCACGCCAGGAGGAGGAGGAGGAGGAGGAGGAAGTGCAAGCAAGCGACAGCTCCTCAATATCCAATACCAGTTCGATTAATATCTACTAATAATCAAATTCTCATTTTGTCATATTATCAATCTGTGCTTTAAAAATGGTATAATTCATATGGATAATGAACAAGAAAGGATTGGTTTTTTTATTGAAGAAAATTCTCATTCCCAACTCCTCATAACCAGAGGGCTGGAGAGGTCTACGATCACATCAGGACCCTAACTTAAAATCCAAATTAACATGGAAGGAAGTGAAGCATTTAATTTTGAAACTAAAATGACATTAGCTTTAGGGGTATATATTGAAGATTCAGAACTTCCCCTTGAATTTTCTGAAAAATGAAGGCGCGCGCCTTACCTTATTCAGTCGTCTATGCCCTATATTTTATGAGCACATCCTTATAGTACGTTGTGGTTTCTGGGTGTGCAGAGGATAGCAAAAACATCTTCTATAATATCAGTGGCTTTGGTCTCTAATGGCAGAATAAGTACAGGTCGTTTTGTTTTAGAAGGAAACATAGTAACTATACGTATATATAAAACAATGAAGGCATTAAACCATAAATTAAGAGGATCCCATAGGTGGATGTG
>Ga0325404_1000476_pt1 | contig 39960 bp, 22 predicted proteins | sample PopdelMetagenome_18_FD_205664 | JGI IMG/M metagenome (GOLD analysis project Ga0325404, IMG submission 205664) | Populus deltoides microbial communities from Bellville, Georgia, United States - Xylem-Control-R1 | ecosystem: Host-associated > Plants > Phyllosphere > Stem > Wood/Secondary xylem...
ATTAGTTACATGACATATACACTAGCACATTTTGTTCTAAAAGATACTTAAGACTATATTGACCTATTTTGATATTAAATAGGTCCTCCACTTCTAGACTACTATCGATATGAATTCTTTCTTATAAATGGACAAATTCAACCTTTTCTTTTAAGTCCTTGATATGAAATAGGTCTACCCCTTACATTAGCATAACACCAATTCCTACCCTTAAAGCATCAACAATAAAGAGTTGTGTGAAATTTAGCAGAGCTTAAACTAGAGGATTAAAAACTATTCTCTTTAGATTTTTAAATGCCTCTTCTGTAATATCATCCCATTTGAAAACCCTTTTTTTAAGAAGCCTAGTTAATGTTTTGCTAAAGTTCCATACCATTTTATAGTTTACTGTCAAGCCTAGAAACTTGAGAGTGACTAGTCTTGGCCACCTCACCATAGTTTTTACTTTGCTTAGGTTAGCCTATAACTCATCCTTAGACATTATATGCCCAAATACTTAATTTTCATATAGAAAAACTTGTATTTAGACATATTAACATACAACTTATGTAGGGATAAAGTTTTTAATACCATTATTAAATAACTCAAGTGCTTCTTTTTAAATTTACTATAAAATAATATGTCATCAAATAAAACCAAAACAAGTTTTTTAAGGTAAAGGGCAAAATACCTTATTAATTAAACTTTGAAAAGTTAATGAAGCATTAGTAAGCCTAAATGACATCACTAAGAACTTATAGTGTCCCTCATAAGTTCTAAAAGTAGTCTTATAAATGTTTGCATGCTTTATTCTAATTTAGTGAAAACTAGACTTAAATCCAACTCATAAAAGAAATAACACACATATAGCTCATATAAGAGTTCTTTAACCATTTAAATAAGAAGTTTGTCTTTAATAGTTTATTTATTAAGAGCTCTATAATTTACACATATCCTCTAGAATCCATCAACTTTTCTCACCAAATATAGTAAGGAAAATGAACTTTGATTGAGTCTAACTGTATCTAGCTGAAACAATTAATTAATATTATTTTCTATTTTGGTTTTTCTAGTAATAAGGATATATGTAAGGCCTCATACTAATTGGAGAGGTTTCATCTTTAAGTATAATAGGATGACCATGGGTCCACTCTAAAGGCAACCTTTTAAGCTCTTAGAAAAACTCTATGAATAGATCTTGGAACAAATTAGGGACCACTCCAATAATAGAGACTTTCGTTTCCAAATCCTAAATTTGGAAAACCAAACCTTCATCTTTCCTTTTTAGCTATTTTCAAAACCCTAGCACACAATCCATTTTGGATATCCCAAACCCTTTATATTGAAACTTTATATTGAGATCTTTGAAATCCCATAATATAAGACCAAGCCTCTTTAACTAATGAATTCCTAAAATCATATTGCAATTACTCAACTAAATCATAAAAGCTTGGGGTCTAAAACTAGATCCCTCGAATCATAAATTTAAAATCCAAACAATTATTCTCACTTAAAATTCTAGAGCCATAAGTGATTCCAACTCCATTAAGTGATGAGTAGTAACATTCAACTCTATTTTGTTTAGCAATTCAAGGTTGTATAAATTCATCGGTGCTTTCTGTATCAACCAAGGCCAAAATTGCTTCATTGTTTATATTAGCTTAGACCTTTATTATCATTGGGTTAGGACTCCCATTTATTATGTAATAAAATTTCCACTTTCTCCTTGGTTTTCACTAGCTTTTCTAAATTAATGAGATTCTCTATAATTATAGAACTATCCTCACCATTAACCTCACCATCTTCTTATAACAATTTTAGGCCATCATACTTATGACTTGGGCTATATATGTTATTGCATTTGAAACAAAGCCCTTTATCCTTTTTTTTCCTTAAGTTGGCCTGGCATCAACTTTTGAAGTGGTGGGTTCGTGATTATTCTAACCTTAAACATGCTTGGTGGGTTGGTCTTATTAAAAGCCCTTAAGAGGTTGGGCCACTAACTTCTCCTTATCACCATAAGGTTCTCTTCTTGCATCTTTGCTAACCCATAAATAGATGCCAAATTTTAGGGATTTAACATTCTAACCCTAAATTTAATTTCTTACTTTAATCTTCTAAGGAAACAACTTAATCAGTAAGAGTCTGAAAAACCTCCAACTCAGTTTGACAACAACTAAAATTGATTTTTATACACCTCCACCAAAAAGGTCTATTTTAAATTGATGAACTCTTCATAGAGTCATTCTAAGACAAAGAACAAAAACAAATTTGTAATGGCCTTTAAAAAACATCTCAACTTATAATAACATATGTTTCCTCCATCTCTTGAAACCACCCAATAGGCTTACCTTCCATATGAAAATTTTCATAAATAACTGGTGTTTAGGAGGTGTATTATAGTAATTGAAAAACTAGGAGGATTTATACACCCAATCCACTAGATCATCCCCATTAAAATTAGAGGAATCCAATTTTATAACTCTAATTAGAATATATTGTTGATTTGTTTTATGTTAACAAATATTATAAGGGTGTTCATGAGAGATTCAACGAGTTTCTTACCTTGAACCTTAATTGCACATATTCTATAACTGTTGGACTAATTCTTCTAACACTCTTTATTGGGATTAATGTTGATGTTGTTGTTCTTTTTGCTATTGTTTAATGTTGGATACAGTTATTTAAAAGTATTAGTGTTCCATCTTCAATTGTGAAGGAAGGGACCGCCTGAATTTGATACCATATTGTAGTGAACTTGTGGTTTTTTTAGTTTGAATTGTAATTATAATTTGATGGATTATAATGAGAATGTAAGAGTGAATGGTTAAATAGTAGGAATTTAGAGTAATGTACTAAAATTAATAACTTGAATTTATTTATTAAGGATTAATTATAGCTCAAGCCTTTAAAGATTAAAGGAATTGTTTTAAAACATTTATAATATCCCTGACTAACTAATAATTATTCTATTTATAGAACAATTAAAAGACTTGAAATTCAAATTGAAATTAAATTGGATTTTTATAGATCTTTGACTCAAATGGCAATTGACCAAGTCCACATGGCTCCAAAAAGCATTGTTGTTTCACCATAAGATGTTATTATTTTGTGGACCAAAATATCAGCTCGAACACATGTCAAATGGCTAGTCTATCATCCATGTACACTGCTTCCTTCCCCAAACACTTTATCTACTGTTTAACTAATCCATTTCTGTTGTCTTCCCTAAGAAGACCTGTCTTTGTCCAAAAATACAGAAAGAGATAAAGGGAGAGGGATAACTGAGAAGACAAGTCTTCTCAACCAAATCCTTTCATGGATATATTACAGAGGATGAGTTAGAGTGTCTTACCATACAATTCACATTAGAAGAGAAAAGATGTCTGCGTCTACCTCATGAAAAGCTCATGATTGTTAAGGTTTAGGATAAAAGATTAAGTTATAAGTTCTTAGTCAATCGTCAACACTAGGTGTGGAAATTATAGAAAGGCATGAATGTGAGGTATTGTTTGATATGTTGGCCAACATTAATTGGACTAGACTGGACAGGACTGGATTGGACAAATAACTGTCATATCTTGTGTTTGTTGTGCATTTGACTAGATTGAATATTTTGTCCTATTTTGTATATGATAGACATTGGATAAGACAGAACAACATGTGGTAATGACAATAATACCCTTATCTTGTCTAATATTTAAAGGGTAGATTATAACATATATTTTAACCAAAACAATTTAATTTATTTAGTTTTTAATATAATGAATAAACTTGTTTTTTAGAAAATCATTATTATTATTTATTTAAATATTATTTTATTTAGAGGAAAATAGATAATTTATTTTATGTTAATTAACACGGTGTTTTGGCAATTAACTAACTTTGAGGCATTTATAATTGCTTCAAATTAACTTATGTTTGGACTTTTTAAACAAAGCAACGTAATTTTTTTTTAATTCTTTGATTCATTTTCCTTTTTAATCTCAAGTCATTACTTATTTATCTTTGTAATTACATATGGTCAATATTGTCTTGCATGTCTCATAAATTGTTTTGTATACATCTTCAATATGCTAATAGCATCTTTAATAAGCATGTGAAACAACATAGTTCATTGATTAGTACTTAAAAGTGCATTTTTATTAAGGTTTTATATCATCATATTGTATTTAAAGTATTATTAAATTCCATAACTTGAGCATGTTTTATAATAGCAAGTCCAATAATATAAGATATCTTTAATTTATGGTAAATGCTCAAACATATCTCACAATTTAAAGAATTGATTAGTGTGTTTAACTATTGAAAGTGAAAAGACAAAGAGAGGGTTAAACTTAAAGAAGAGAGGCTAGTTCAATTCAAACTGAAACACCATTCGGTTATTGGATCATAACTGGAGCTGTAGCACTTGGATTTAGGTCTGGTTTATATGGATGGAAAGTTAAGACATAGATCGAAAACTTTCATGAAGAGTCCAAGATTCAAAAATGATGTTTTTAAGTTCAAATTGTAGCAACAAAAGAGAAGTCGGAATCTGTCCTGCAGCCTAGAAATTGTTCAATGTTCAGCCCATATCTCGAGTTCTAAAAGTCCAAATGCACTCATTCTTTTTTTGTTGGAAAGATGAGTAAAATTCCTAGAACTTTCATGAAGCCTATCTATTCAAATTCTGATATTAGCAATGACGTTTTGTTCAGACAAGACGATTATGGTTATCACCAAGTCAAGAGGTGGCCACCCACTCAATAATTAGTCATCAAATCAATAATTCTGAATTTTAGTCTATAAAATGAGGCATTTGCCATACATTAAGGCATCTTGGTTTTCAGATCAAGATCTTGCTCTTACTCTCTTTCTTTGTATTTTGTAATGTTTAAGTTTTATTTTATGTTATATTAATCTCTTGTTCATGTTTTTCATTTCATTTACTTTACTTCGTTAATGTATATCATTATTATGTTTTTATTTTATTTGTTTTTGTTTCTCTTCTTCATTATGTTTAGCTAAGTTAATTTTGTTAAGGTAAAAAGGTTACACTAAAGGTGTAGGAATAAGTATAGTATAAACTCAACATGAACTTTAATGTTTGATAATAACATATTTTATATTTGTTATCTTACTCACTCTTAATACCTTGCTTGTTAAATGGTGCCAAAAACTTGACACGATCAAAAGATTGATGTCTTATCCCAAATGCAGGAGTGTCGAAATAATAAATAACCCAGCAAGACTGGAGTCGAACCACATGGAGGTCAACTATATAAAATTACAAATAATAAATGAAAAGGAGTTGAAGAGAACTTTTGAGATGTGATATTGATGTAAGGATTAAACAATGATAAAACAATTGTCAAGGTTATAGGGTATACCAAGGGACACTTGTGCTATGAAAGGAACTTGATTTGTTGTTAACATAAGTTATCACCATGAATACCTGACCATATTTACAAGTATTGGCATTACTCAAATAAGATAATTAATATAATCATGTTAGTAATTTATAATCCGATTGAAACCTCCTTTGTGTGTGGTTTTCAGTTGAGTAATAAAAAGAGTTTATACTATACTTATTTTAAATACCATTAGTGAATCCTCTAACCTTGACAATTATTTTATCCTTGTTTAATCCTTACATCAATATCGCATCTCAAAAGTTCTCTTCAACTCCTTTTCATTTATTGTTTAGTTCACCTCCCTGTGGTAAGACCCCGATCTTGCCGAGTTATTTATTACTTTGACACTCCTACACTTGGGATAAGACATCAATTTTTTTATCGTGTCATTCATGATACCTAGAACATTAAAAACCTTTGCCTAATTTTAGTATTAACAATATGATAAACTCTAACTTAGTATACCATTAACTTCCGAATTAGCCTTTTAACAACATCTCACTTTGTTCTCTCTTAAACCCCAAAACAAATGGATATACTTTGGTTTATCCATCAACTTAATCCCAACCTACATTTGCTCTTCACATGTTAGGTTTCTTTTCTTAAGTTTTGCAATAATGTCAACTTTAGCACTAACACCATTATCAATTTTTCTTGCAACCATCCTTATATTCTCATTTGATGACTCAATGCCCATCTTAAATGCTCCAACCAACTCACTAATGTTAAAAACTTCTATAGAACTTTTTATTTATTTATTTTGATTAGAGGATCTAGAATTGATTTAACTAGCAATTTTAACAACTTGGGATGAGGGAGGCACAACATTTGATAGAGCAAGTGGTGATATATCATAGGAGTTGTCATAACTAATGTCATTTTTAGTTGCAAGCTCAACATCCTCCAATGCATCTCTATGTGATTCAGTTGTTGTCCTACTTGCACGATCTTTTCCATAAATTACATCCAAGTGCTCAAACAAAAGAAATGATTTACCAGGTAGGTAAGTCTTATTTATATGTTTTTATAATCAAATAAAGTATATTAGTTTGGAAGTAATATGTTTAAAAATATATGGAAAGAACAAAAATATAATTAACATATAGGTATACTTCTAAAACTTCTTTGCTATCAACCTCAATACATTTTTTGATGTAATTACAACCAAAATCACTTTGATTAACCATATCAATAGTTGAATTATACTTGTCTTTCATCTTTTTCATTTTGTTAGCAACATGTTTTAGTATTATACCATAGTTAGGAAATTTTTTATTCAACCTCTTTGTAATGAGCTTACGAGAACCATACTTAAATTGATTTACATTCCCTTTACCACCAAACCCTCAAGTGTGCTAATATAAGCATTCATAGTTCAGCTCATCGGTTTTTTTTTCATCGTTTTGCTCATTGGTTTTTTCTGCTTGAAATTTATTATTTTTTTTTGTATAACTTCACCTATCTTGAGAGAACTTAGTGCACGGATTGGCATCGATAAGGATCTTAAGAAATCAACAAAAACTCTAGCAAAAATTCAAGTTGTGTTTAACGATGTTGAGGCAAGGTTAATAGGTGATATGGTAGTGAAACTTTGGCTAACTAACTTTAAAGAAATGGCCTATGATACAAATGATGTGCTAGATGAGGTTATAACTCAAGCTTTCTTGGTTTAAACAAGAGAAAAAAATTGGCAGCTTGATCTCTATATCTAAATAATTTCTCTTTAAACTCGGGTTAACTCCTAAGATAAAGGACATCAATGAAAGGCTAGATGAAATAGATATATAATAATACCATTTTTGGATCATTTCTAGGGGTGTAGTAAATCTTGTTTATTCCCTTTTCTTTCCATTGGGTATTTTCCATCATAATCAAATAACAATTTGCAATGCAGGAAAAGCTACGTGAATATCAATGGATTGTTTTCCTTCATTTTTATTTTACTATTGTTTGTTGTTGATTATAACACCATCCATATCAGCTAACTCCATAAATACAAGCAAACTCCACAAATACAACTCAATCATTTAGAGTAGAGGGTGGAACCCATGTTTAGAAAATCTCTAAGTGAGTAAGGGAAACCCAGGGAGGGTGAGCTTAATCATGAAAAATATTCTAAGAGACTGAGAGGAATGAATCCTTATTGATGCCTATACTTGGAAAATCCTCAAAGGGTGGAGGGGATGGACCTATGTCGATGTTCATACTTAAAATATTTTTCTAATGGGATGAGGGGAACCTAAAGAGGGTGTGTCTATACTTAGAAAACATTTTAAGTTGAGGGAAGTGAATCCCTATTGACATCCATACTTAGAAGATTTTCAAGGGGCAGAGAGGATATACCCATGTCGAAGCCCATACTTAGAAAATTTTCTAAGAGACAAAGAGAAACCTAAGAAGAGTGATGTTAATGCATTAAAAAGACCAAGTCAATCATTTTCTTAGATATTTATTTCATTTTTTTAAGATTTAAAAGCTTGCGGCCTTCCTAGCAATGACATAAGGCATGAGAGACCCCCCACTAGAGAGACCAAACCTGAGAGTAGGAGATTCAAGATCATCTTGGAGATAACATAAGGTCTAGGAGCCTATCTGAAGAGTTGTGTTAGTTTTCTGGGTTTTAGTTAGCCTTGGTGGTGTATATTTGGCCATAAAACGGGTGTCTTGTTGCTTTATTGAGGTTGGCCATCTTAAGCTATTATAGAGGGTAGAGCTATCACACTAGATTGAAACCCTTCCAAGGAGATTGTGCAATCATTTTAAAGAGAACTCCTTCCAAGAAGAGTGGAGTCGCACTAGGAAAAACCCCTTCTAAGAAGATTGTGCAATCACACTGGGAATAATCCCTTCCAAGAACTAGAGAGAACCCTTTCTAAAGAGATTATGCAATCATATTAGGGAGAGCCCTTTCCAAGAAGAATGTGCAATCGTACTAGGAAGAACCACTTTCAAAGAGATTGTGTAAGAGTCCAAAAGGTCTCATTGAAGATCTTTAGATAGAAAGTGTATGTCAGAGAGTTAATTATTTTAATTTAAAAATAAACTTACTTCCTATCAAGTATAATATATCCTAAGGTGATTTATTGGAATCTAGGGAGCCTTTTGATCCATCTCTTAAAGAGTGGTGCTATTTTACTAAAGAGACCCTTAGTCAATCCTTTCCAAGGGTGGGGCTACCACAGGTGCCAAGACTTGCTGAGGCGATAAAGCCTGATTTTGCACTTAAGCGACCAAAACAACCCAGGTGAGGGGTTCCATTTGGTTGATGAGTTGTTGGACGTCCGAATAAGTAGAAATGTTTGTGGTAACAGGTAGATCCATCAAGCGTTTTAGCTCAAATGTGTCATAGTTATATGACATAGAATGACTTGGAAATGTCATTAGAAAGAAACTGGTGGCTTTTTCATTAGTTTCTTATAGATAACACTAATAAAGATGTTTTAAAAAATCTAAGTAACTTAAGGGCAAGGCTTATGTCTGAGATAGTCGGTTAATCTTTTGGTTTTGGCAATCTAATCCATTCTTCCTAGCCAAGGTGGTTAGAGTTGGGTGCTTGATACCTACAACAGGTCCTCTTTGGTGAATTTAGGGACTCTTCGATGATTAAGCTAGTGACCTTTTGAGAAAATATAATAATAATATAGGGAGAAACTCTGGAAATAAATATACATTAAAGAATTGAGATTCTAAACCCTTTTTTAGTTAAAGAATTCATGGTCTATTTATATACCAATAGTCTCTTTATAGAGAGAAGGGGTCAAAGCATAATATTGCACTGATAGTTTTAATGAGGGAAAATATCTTTGATATATGTATTAATATTGATGGAAATATGGTGGTAATTTAGAGGTCTTTTGCACATTATCCCTTACACAACATTAATATTGATGGAAATGTGATGGGCCCTTAGAGGACTTTTATATACCTAAGAGTGTAGGGAGAGTAGGATCCAAAATGTAGTTATGCTCATGGGACTAAGCTCTTCCCCTAGGCTGAAACCAAGAGAGCTGGATCCTTCCATTGGTTGAGCTCAATAAAGGTTGGTCTTTTTCTTGGTTAAATCCAAGGGATGTGGGTCATTCCCTTGACTGAGCCTAAAAAAAATGGTTTGGGGGGGTTTGGACCTGTTAAATATGGTTTTATTATATGGTATAACTAAATATCTACTATGACTATAGTTTGGGTTGCTAACATAAAAAAAACCCACTTAATGATTCATTATGAGCCCAGGGAATTCTTATCCTTGTTAATCAAAATAGGAGTACATTATGGTCTTCCAACTCATCGAGGTCTACAACAAATATTGTTACCCAGTTTTGGATTCAATAAACTTTGTTATGATAAAGGAAGGCAATGGTAATCTGGAAAATTCCTTAGTGTATGTGTGTGTGTAAACTTAGTTAGGGGTGGCCTATATACAATACATCATACTCACAATCTTTAGTTTGTGAAATGCAATTTAATTCATCCAATACTAAAGTGGCTTCTAAGGTGGGAAGCCAATCTGATTATCGAAACCAGTGTCTCAAATAAGATCTTCAATAGGGGTCTATTAAAAAAATCAATCTACCAAGTATAAACAACTAAAAGGTCTTATTGATGCAAACCTTGTGATCGCATGGTCATGCAACCTACAATCAAGATTGAGATCTAATCCCAAAAAACCAAAAGAAGTCTAATAGGAGTGTGACACAATGAAAACCTACCCCAAGGCACCAACACTATTGGAATAAAGTCAAATGATGCCACGAAGCCAATTAATATTCGATAAGTTAGATTTAGTTCATTCAAGAACCAAAGAATGCAATAATCTCTCTTACACGTTAAACTGAAAAGTTCAAAAGTATTATTCATCAAAATATTGCCAAAACTTAGGCTTACAAGAGTTTAAGTACTTCTAAAAAATTAATCCTAATGGATCTACCATTGTGGGTTGAATAAATCCACTTACCAAACTAACCCACAACCCATACCAGTAAGCCCAAACCCTGATCCAAACAAGTCTTGGATCCTATCTAAAAATAAAGTATTAATTAAGCCCAAACAAGCCTTGAGCTATGGCTGAAATTATAAAAATAAAACTCATAAGTTAATTCCTTATGATCCTGTGAGAAAAGAAGAAGAAAAGAAATAATACAAGTCTGATATAAGGCTTATTTACAACCTACAATACTGGCCAATGATCTTAGAAACCAATTTGTTATTAAATACAACTAACCCTTCTTTCCTTGTGTAGTTAAGATGAATAAAGAATCCTTGTAAGAAAAGGATTTGAGAACATTAATGAATCCTTACCACATTTAGAAATTATATTGCGGCCCATTAAAGATCCTTACAGAACTATGAAATTCTCAAAACAAGCCACCATATTCTTGTAGGAAAAGGATCTCAGCTAAATAGGAAGTCCACAAGTCAAAAGTAAGTAAATAATAAAATTCATATAGCATGTTCTAACCTCTATCGCAAGGCCTTTCAAATCTTTGATTCACCTAAAATTTTACCCCAACATAGAAAAATACCTCTGGAATCTTTTGGTAAAGTTCATCTCAATCCAATGGTTTTGAAGTTATGCTCAATAATGAAAACTAGATGATGAGAAATTTTATGCCAAAATCTAAATCTGACCTTACTTGGATTGTATCACTCCTATAAGAAGCACATTATGTATATGCAATATAATATTACTTAGAAATAACAGTGGTTTTCCAGAAAGATCAATCTACCAAGCATAAACAACTAAAAGGTCTCCTATAAAAAACACATTATGTATATGCAATATAATCTTACTTAGAAATAGGACATGCTCCAAGGACTAAACAAAGTAAACTAGCTACAAAAACTCAACTCTCAATAACAATGTGGATAAGTATCTAGCTAAGGATCTCATATTTAGAAAATCATTTTTGGGTTCAATGTCTATACTTAATAGATCATTTTTTGGTCCAACACCCATATTTGAGATCATTTATAGTGGTGGGCAGTGAATCATCTAATCTTATGAGAGTTTAGGATGGTTTTACCTTCTAGGAACCAAGAAGGGATATTGTTTATAGGTGTCTGTTTATTGTTGATGTAGTGTTTATCTCATTGTTGAAGAAAAGTGTGATCGCTAGAAAGAATATGTAAATCCATTATAAAGTAAAATGTGTTGTAGCACTAGGAAAATGTTCATTACTTCCAAAGTAATTGTGTTATCGCACTAAGAAATGTATATTCATCCTATCTTTGGAAAATTTAAGAAGCTTACATCCTGGGGAGATTATATATATCCCTGTTACCGATGCGGTGTCTATCCTATTGCTGGATTATGACATAGGCTGGAAAATTTCGACGAGAAATTGACCACGTGACAATATATATAATGGAATTGGACGGAGGGATAAAAAAGGTAATAACTTCTCTAATAAAAGGGTTGTTGTAGATCAAAATCAATAATGTAGAGGGTATATGATCAAAAATTAAAAGTAAAGGGGGATGGCGATTTTCACCCCTAAAAAGTTAAAACTTTTCACATTGTAGTAGCGGCTAATTTTTAAAGTGTTTTTCATTTGAAAATGTATTAAAATATTTTTTATTTTTGATATCATCATATCAAAACGATCAAAAAAATAATATTAATTTAAAGGAAATTTTTTTTGCAAAAATACTGTAAAAAAAATACAAATGGGTTTCAAGGACAAAAACCATAGTTTTCAGACCCGGCCCGGTCCGAGGCCCGGGTTTCGGGTTTTGACCTGGACACCGGGTCGCCCGGGTCAGTTCGTTTTTTAAATCAAAACGATGTCGTAGTAAAAAAAATACAAAAGTCAATAAGTTATAACCGGGTTTTTGATTGGGTCTTGCTGGATCACCGAGTCAGCCCTCTTGGTCAACCTAATCATACCAATTTTTTCCTTTCTTTATTTTTTCTTCGACCCAGTCTAGTTCCAGTTCCGAGATAATCGGGTTCTGGATCGACCCGCTAGACCGGGTCGAGTTTCAAAACTATAACAAAAATGGTATCTAATGAAACGAGATCGTTAAAAATAAAAAATAAAAAACAACGTATACATATAAAGTTGAAGCAGAAAAGGGGTCCACCCAATCTTTTTATGCAGCTCGAAAGACAAAATATCTCTCAGCATCTCATCCTTTTGTCCGTCCTAACAAGAAGAAAAATGTGAAATATTTATAAAACTTAAAAAACCCTAGATAAAACCTCTTCTTGTCTCTCACTCGCCTTTTGTTTTCTCATAAACCAAAAATATTTGCAATTAGAAAGACAAGATATGGCAACACTTCAACTTCAACTAGCAAACCCCAACACATCGTCTCCTTCATTTTCAACATCATTTCAGAAAAAACTATGCCGTTTCTCTCAGAGAAGGAGACTGTCATCATCGAAACATGGCAGTGTAAGCTGTTCCTTTGCCCCCATGGAGTCTGCCAAGATAAAGGTTGTTGGTGTTGGTGGCGGTGGCAACAATGCCGTTAATCGCATGATAGGCAGCGATTTGCAGGTTCTTCTACCTTTTTTTTTTGTTCATCATTATAAGTAAAACCCACTTCTTCTTCTAATTTGGTAACTGATCATGTGTGTAAGTTGCCTACTTTGCGATTTTGTAACCGTCTTCTCTTCATTCATGTCTAATCACAACTCATTAACAATCATGTGCTCAAAATATATTGATTCGGTTTTGGGGAAAAAAAAACAGGGTATCGATTTCTACGCCATAAACACGGATGCTCAAGCACTTGTACAGTCTGCTGCACAGAACCCACTTCAAATTGGAGAGCTTTTGACCCGCGGACTAGGTCTCCCACTCTTCTTCTTATTTTTTGTTTTTTTTTCTTTATTTTGCTCGCTCCTCTCTAGACATTTCCAATTTTGTTATCTCACACAGTTAACCACCTAGTTTTTTATAACTGCTTTCGGGGCCTCGTTGCGTTTTCTTTGTATCTGTTGTGGGGTTTTTATGTGTGTCACTTTGACTCCTTCACTTGTCAGTGATGCAGGTACTGGGGGGAATCCGCTTTTGGGAGAACAAGCAGCAGAGGAATCAAAAGATGCCATAGCAAATGCGCTAAAGGGATCAGACCTTGTCTTTATAACAGCTGGTATGGGTGGAGGTACGGGATCCGGTGCTGCCCCTGTTGTAGCTCAGATATCAAAGGAGGCAGGATATTTGACTGTTGGTGTGGTTACGTATCCTTTCAGCTTCGAGGGGCGAAAAAGATCCTTGCAGGCAGGTGGTGTTGTTGGTTTCATCGCATGAAAGATTTTTACTTGTGAAGTATTGTTCCGAGGAAAAAAAAGAGAACATAATTAGAGAAAAGTTTGCTCCTTTTTTTGTTACTAATAGCTGTTTCCATTCCTTTAGCCTGCTGTAGAAACTGGTGTTTCTTAGATGTGCTTATTAGAATGAACTTTCTTTCCTCCAAAGGTCAATTATTGAGAGTATAGACAATTTTCATGCTTGCAGGCATTAGAGGCTATTGAAAAATTGCAAAAAAATGTGGATACTCTAATAGTGATCCCCAATGACCGCCTGCTTGATATTGCTGATGAGCAGACACCCCTCCAGGATGCTTTCCTCCTGGCTGATGATGTTTTACGGCAAGGAGTGCAAGGAATTTCAGATATTATTACTGTGAGTGGATCTATGAAACACTGAAGTATATTACCATGTTTTAGTCTTTAGACCTGCTGAATTTACAAGTTTTAAGTTGCCTGTTACAGTTTCAATGAAGCAACAGTATCTTGATTCATTTATGGCCCCATAACATGCTTGGCAATTTACCATTACAAGCAGAATGTTGTTTCTTCTTTTTTTTCCCCAATCTTCCTTAGAATATGACCGCATTCATGTCTTTCTTCCCATCCTTGTACATTTATATTTGGGTAAAATGTGCTAGGGCCCCTTGAACTAAGCGCATATAGTTTCTATTTTTATTTATTCAGCGTAGATAATCCCTGAAGATAATTGAGACTAAAAATTAGTCCCTTCACTAAGTTAGGTTAGGTTTCCATCCAGATTGGGGTTAGTATTTGTCAAGCGACGAGCACTTGACACACAAATTCATGAGAGAATTACTTGTGCTTAGGGTCATTTAGTGGCATGTGCTGGTCATGTGGCAAATACCAACTCAATTTGGACTGAAACCTAACCCACTTCAAACTTAGTAGAGGGACTAAATTTTTCTTTTAGTTTTCCTCATGGAGAGCTGCATTGAATAAATTTGAGGTGAAGTATTTGTACTTTGACCAATAGTTTGGGGGTCTGACACATTTTACTCTTTATTTTAACTGTATTGACTTGAATCCCTTGTTGAATTTCTACTTAAATTTCCCTCGGATGCTTAGCCTTTCATGGGCTATTTAGGGGTAGCCTGTTTACCAAGAAATTGCTTCTTTTGTATATGAGGGTTGCATCACCTGCAGTATTATTCATAAAATTTGTTTTCTTGTATATAAAATTAATTAAATAAATAGATTGTGGTTATTATTGCACATTGTTTATATGGTCTTTTGAATGATGACTACGTTTATTATTGGACACTTCACTTTCTCTTTCATAATTTTTTTTCACCAGTGATTTTCTACTTCTGTACTTTCCTGCGAAGTGTGAAGACTGTTCCCCTTGTTTTGCAGATACCTGGACTAGTTAATGTGGATTTTGCAGATGTAAAGGCAGTGATGAAAAATTCAGGTACTGCAATGCTTGGAATTGGAGTTTCCTCCAGCAAAAATCGTGCTGAAGAAGCAGCTGAACAAGCAACTCTGGCGCCCCTGATTGGTTCATCAATCCAGTCAGCTACTGGAGTGGTATACAATATTACTGGAGGAAAGGACATAACATTACAGGAAGTGAATAGAGTGTCACAGGTACTTTATTACCTTTTCAATTTCTAAATTTTCTGATTGAAAAGGGAACCCCCCCTGCATCAAGTCGTACCAATGTCTTTTGATTTAGAAGAAAGTTCTCACGCGGGCAAAGAGATGATGTAGAGTGGTGTCATTGGTCACAGCGTGATTGACATATCCTGATGTAGGACAGGATACTAGTAGTAGATATTAGGGTTTCAAAGGATCTCACTTGCTTTTTAACTGCCACCGTCAACCATGAATTTATGGGATGTATAGCCAATGATTTTTTACCTCAATGTTGATATTAACACCCAGTTTAGGGCAGGGATCAAATGTTTGAGTTTCAATGATCAGGATAATAAATATCAACATGCAATAAGATGGTAGGTTTCATGAAACCAATCATGAAAGCTCCCAGCTATTATGTTTTACTTTAACATGTATGGTGATGGCAAAGATAAAGTTTCTTTCATTTTCATAATTCTTGGATTTGTTATGACTGAGTTCTTTCTTCTACATTCTGGTATTAATATCTTTATATATACAATGAGTTTCCAGGTTGTGACCAGTTTGGCTGATCCATCTGCAAACATAATATTTGGGGCTGTTGTTGATGATCGTTATAATGGGGAGATTCATGTGACTATTATTGCTACTGGCTTCTCACAGTCATTTCAGAAGTCACTTCTAACAGACCCGAAGGCTGCAAAACTGGTAGATAGAATGTCAGGGAGTCAAGAAGCCAAGGGAATTCCAGTTTCTCTCAAGTCCTCGACCTCATCTTCCACTGTTCCAACCAGGCCATCTCCCAGAAAGCTCTTCTTTTGATTCTTTGTTTTTAGTTTGGGGAGAGGGGGGATTTAGCTGTGTATTGATTGCTAAGCTCAATCGAGTAATTTATCTCCGAGTATGTTTGCCTTCTCCGAGTATATTGGGGTCCTCGTGGAATATTGCCAGTGGAAACCTTGCAATTTCTTCATGATATTTCCGACTAGTGTCTGCACATTCTTGTTGAAACTAGCATGCGTTGCCGAATTTAATGTTGGATGATGCGCCAAGTCACCATTTCCTGCCGTTGCTTAATGAGTACCCAATTAAAAAAAAAATTCTGTAAATCAAATGGACATGAAGAATATTTTTCGTCTCATTCTGAATCCTGAAATGTTATTCTCGGGACTGGAACTAACATAATCTGGCCGTCGATTGACTCTCAAAGATGCGGAATGCAATTGGCCGGTGAGATGTTTGCTTTTTCAAGCAGCATGGATTATTAGTTCAATCCAACATGTAGGGCTGAACTAACAGCTCATGTCCAAGGTGCCCGATTTCTATCTGGGCATTCCTCTCGACTCTTGAACGTTGTGAAAAACCATGTGGAGTTGAATTAAAATTTGGCGAGATCGTCAGCCCAAGCAATGAAATGCCACTTCTCTAAAGACATTAAATGGCATGGAAGATTGAACTTGTAAAGCTGTTGGGATGACAACACCGTAGTTGAAAGCACATGGTCACATGTCAGCTCCTCCACTTTACGAGGAATTCTGGCAAAATTGTACTCTCTTTACATGCAGAAGTGTCCTTAACAATACACCATTCGTCAATGATCGACAACTATTAGCCTGTTGTAGAACAAATAGCATGGAATTTGACAGAATTTACACGCATATTGAGTGACATTGTTAATGATCTACTGCTAATCACAAGAAAAAAGACAACTCAGGTTTGGGAGTAAAGGAGAACATGCTTTCACTGAAAAGTTCAAATAGTGATGCTAATAAATGGCCTGCATCCATGTCCTCCTTCCAAGCCTGTGCGAGAACAGTTGATGTTTTTAACCCCCTTCCACTAATCTCTCTTCGTGGCACATTTTCATTGGATAACTGCCGAGATATTGCTGATACTGACACACTGGAAGCTCCAACAGCTGTAGGAAATCCACTTGCTGCCCCTTGCATCTCAACTGGCATGGAGTTCATTGGCATTGCACCAATTGCACTATCTGTTGCTATTTTCTTAAGCAGTGGTTGCTGCATTAAGTTATCTGTGCTAGCTTTGCGTTTATCTTGATTGGCAAGCAATGACCGACATGAAATACAAGCAGGATAGAGGGTTAAGTGCACATACTGAATATTTTAATCTGGGTAAATTGTAAGAACACAAAGTAATAAGATAAAAGTTCAAAGTACAGTGGCATGCATCCTGAATCAAGGGTTGAGCACACCCGTATAAAGTTTCAATTGAACATGGATTGTGATAAGTTGTATGTCAAACTATGACAAACATCTGAATCATCTCATAGTCATGGTTCAAGCAAATCCCAACTCGCCCAGAGACGCAAGCTCCTAAAAACAACTCGCCCAGAGATGCAAGCTCCTAAAAAATTGTTGTTTAAGGATTATATCATGTGGTAGTGAAAAAAATGTACATTTTCATCATAAATCTGCAAGGTCGGTTCGCTCACCAGAAATTATCCCCCACCTAATATTTGAATGACCTTTTCACTACCACCCCCTTCATCATAATAATATCTGCAGCTCATTATGTGCAAAATATATCAGAAAGCAGTTGCTATTAACCTTTTCAAGGGCTATCCTTGTTCTGCCTTAGAGTTGCTCCCAAACAAATTCCAAGACTAGGTCTTAAGACATTTAGTTTTTGCCAGATCCAGCACTTGCATAATGAATGCAAACACACGCACACGTGAAAAGAAGAGGTACCCACATAGAGACCCATTTCCACACAAGCATTTACAGGTATTTTCAAACAGTAAAGATAACCAATCACAAGATTAATGGATGCATGTATAAAAGTGTTCCAATGAGACAAGTTGAAACAGGTCATACTTGGCATTGCAGTCATAACTCTTCCATTGCTCTTCCAGATAGCACGACTTGGTGCAATAAACAAACCAGGTAACATTTTGAGCCGATCATACATACAGAGACCAGCTGCACGCTGAATGGTTTATAGCAATGTTAGCACATAACAAAGCTACATTGATGGTAAATTCAGTTACGCATAAACAGAAGTTAAAATCAAACTGAAAAATAGCCTCACCGTCAAAGCTCCATAAACCTGCCAAGCTTCATGTCTCTTTATCTCATTTTTTTGCTTCTCAAGCAGCATTTCTTGTTCAAGGAGGAGTAAATACGGCTCTAGATTTGGTAGTATAAGAAGACGAACCTACCAGAATCAAGAACCAGCTCAAATTGGTCAAACCAGTACAAAGAGGATTCCTAGGAAGGAAGAGTGTGAAAATTGACAACGCAACAACCAACACTAAACCAAACAGTGTAATACATTTGAGTGGGGAAAATAAACCAGAAGTTAGGGGAAAAAAAAATTAAAATGTCAGAAGACCATAACAGAGTGATAAATAAAAATGCAACAGTTAGGACCTAGATTATTAGACTTCATACATCTTCCTAAAAAACTGCAATTCCAGATAGTAGGAAAGGAGCTATCTTTCTTGAAAAATGAGTTCGAAATAGTTAGCATAACAACATCAGTACCATTTTTATTTTTATTTTTATTTTGAAGAAAGAAATACTTGCTAGTTTTGCTCGTAAAAGCATTGATACTAGTTCATACCACACTGGGTCCTAGAGCTGCTAATCCTTGTATTGAACCATAATGTTGTGGCAATGATTTTGTCGGGTCCAAGAACGCATGGACTAGAGTCCTCATGATGCGAGGCTGCAGATTGTGATAAGCATGCCCAAATCTACAAAGACCAACTGATAGAGATATAAGTAAATTCTATGACAAGAAGACAAATAACAGAGAAATCTACAAAAAATAGAACAATTGATAAGATATATAAATAGCTTATATGGACAAGGAGGCAAAACAGAAAATGCATAAATAATAAAATCCTCTCAGTCACTGTAACATCCATTAAAATCATGGCTATGTAGTTATTCATCTTTAGTTGTGCACAAAGAAGTGAAGAAGCATAAAAATTAAATTACATTCATGTTACATGTGAATGGAAGGGGAAAAAAATTGAATCGAACTCCCTGAGGACTGAAATTCACAAAGTGAATTACTATCAATCGTTATCTAATCCGTATTGAATTATTCACATCAATGGATTGGTTCCAGAATTCTTCTTCGATCTCCAGCTATAAGATTGCATTTGGCAGATCTAACTTAAGGGTGAGTTTGATGGTGAGGTAATAATTAAGGTCGTAGTTGCAAAATGGGGATATGGAATTGAGGGGTTTGCGATTGTCATAAATGGATGACAATTGCTACCCTCTCCCCCCATGAAACCTTTAAATGATCCTCTCTTTTACTTGCACCTTGTATTGTGGCCCCCTTGTATATGTTATTCACTACAACTGCAGCATCTATATATTCAGTTAGTACTTGGGATTCTTTAGAGGAATGTGACAAGTATTCCTTTCGAGATGCTCTGCATCTAGTAACCTCAACATGTTTCTTTGTACGTAGGTTGCTTTCATATGTTTACTACTTATGCTCAGATAGTAGTGCAAATTACTTATTTTATCTAATCCAAATAATTCATTCTGTTTTATCCACTAATATGGTGACCAAAACTATTATGAATCAGAATATATTTTATATGCATGTATCCCAACACTAATAATTGCTACTTTTATCTTTTTTAAAAACAACGATTTTGGATCTTTTTCTTTTCACTTTTTTCTTTTGGAAAATGAACTCAGACATTTGGAATCCTAAGTGGCTTTACCAATAACCTCTATTTCCATCAGTTTTAAAATTTCTATAGATAGATTCTACTCATTGAGTCTGCTAGCACACACGATCTTTTAACCTCTGATCAAAGTCAGGTTGCACTCTTAACAACTAGTACTCCTATAATAGTAATGCTTATAACAATTTAGCTCTATTTTTTAACCTTGTACCTAATGCAAATTAAAAAAGAATAATCCTAATGAAATTGACAATAAGTCCTCACCTTTTGCATATCGAAGCAACCAGGTTTGCTGTGAAGTTTCTGAGTTCCCAATGGTTGTCAGAAAATCTGTTACCTAATCTTTTTGCAACTAGGCAGGTAATAATAGATGGCATTAATTGGTGTAGCTGAAGAGAAAAAAAAAAGTAACATTAGATGGAAAAGCCCATGAACTTAAATATACTAGTTTTAGGTACTTTCAAACCACCAGAAGTATTAAACTGCAGTGCCAATTAAAAGAAATAAAGACAAGGAAAATCAAAGCAATAACCAGATATGAGACACCCTTCTGAGACTCAGTTACATAGTTGTATAGCCAAATTTGATAAACTGGAAATGAACTTACATAAGGTTCAATATGAATGTATGGGTTTTGAAGAAGGCTTCGGGCAATGCGCATCACAGCAAAGAGAAGAGAAAAATTATTCAGATTCCGTGAAACCTGAGATCATTGTAGAAAAACATTAACTTTCAATAACAAACTAACCATCCCTGCTTAAAGATAGTGTGAAGAAATGGATAATATTAGGATTCTCGATACTACCTCGTCAGCAATGAATTGTATGAAATAAGGAACTAAAGGGTGCAGTCCTGAATCTGTGGCCAAGCTCACTAATGCTTGTTTGAAGATAGCAGATTCAGACCTCGCAGTAAGCTCTGTGACCTTTTCAAAGTAAAGCTGCACATTCACGAATGAAAAACTTTTCGTATTCAAGCATGACATGAACTTGGGATGTAAAACGAAGTATATAAGGGTTTGTTACATATCAAAACCCTCAAAGACCAAAAACATCACAAGTATGGGGAGACAACCAAAATATTCAATTTTTATTTTTCTGTCTCTACTTGCTAAAAGGCTATTACAACCTTTTATTAAAAAAAAAAAAACTAGTAAGCCCTAATAATACTAAATAGAAAAAAATAAACTAGGAAAAATATTCCATTTAAATAGAAAAAAACTAGAAAAGTTTCGTGATAAAGGATAGAAAAAATAAAATTAACTAAGGAAAATATATATTTTCCTAAAAAGCTCTTGCATCATAAATGCCACTAAAAAACTTAGAATGACTAAGCAAAAGGGAGGGAAAAAATGGAATTGGAACACATCAAAATAAGCAATTTGGTATTCACCTGAAGCTCCCTTGACAATATGTCCTTGACAGGTAGTTTGACATCGATCGAAAGACCATCATCCTTGTAGTCAGATTTTTTGCCATCAGAGATTACTCCAAGTGCTGCAAAGGTGAAATAGTGCGTCATGAAATCAACAAATGAAAGAACAGCAAATGTTATTAGGAAGAGAAATGTACCTTCAATCGGAACATTCTCGGGAATTGCAGGCTGAACACCTTCAATAGCTAACCAATGTGAGGTAAGAGAAGTATCAAGCGGGGGTTTTGGCAGAGGGGCTTCAATAACCTGCATTTCATCATATTCTTCTTTTATACAAACTAATCAACTAACTAGGAGAACATTACACATTAACAATTTCGCTATTACGTGTTTAAAATTGACGTCTTTGTCATCGATATAATATAGATCCTTATGTCCAGCAGCAGCAGCTCTTTTGAACCGCAATGGAACTTTATCTCCTCCAGAACCAAAACCATAAATTGGCTGCAAGAAAAAAGAAGAAATATTAAAAAAACAAAAACCCATTCATTGAATTAATAAGAAAGAGAGAGAGGAAGAGAAGAAACCTCGACATTTCTTAAGATGAGAGCAGTGTCAACATCATGAGCAGTCAAGGCAGTTCTCCTTGAGTGACGCATGCATTTAATTGCCTCCTGGATGATCTCCCGGAGACGGTACTCCACGTCGGGAGCCAGAGTGAGGGAAACATCAGGGGACAAATTCGTGACTCCGATGCTCTGTGCTATCACCTCTATTGCTTCCTTTGCTACTATGCTGCTGCTCATGTTTCCTCTACTTCCCTTTTAGTTTAATTCAGCTTCATATCATCTGCTATCCATCTATCTATCTCTCTGCTTGCAAGTGAGAATTCAATCTGGTTTGTGTCTCCGCCAGTTAGGGTTAAAAGTAAATCGTTAGTAATGGCGGAGGTGAACAGAAGTCATGGCATGGTTAAACATCAACTACGAAGACTGGCTTTATCGGGCTTCGGGGAAGCCCATTTTATTAGTTTACTTTTTTCAATCTTATTATGAAAATTTATGTTTCATACACAGACAGAAAATTTATCCGAATATCTAACGCCTTCCAATCTAAATTAATCGATATATATATAATTAAAAAAAAAAAAGCTAAAACAAAATAATGATTTACTATGACACTTTTAACTTTTCATCCTTTCATATTTCAATATTTATGACACTATTTATTGTAAAAAATTTATCATTAATCCCTTAAATCTTGCTTTTATTTCATTTTGATCCTTAGACTTAATTTATTTTTAATTTGATCCTCAAAAGTTTTATTTTTCTGTCAAAACCTTTTCATTCTCTATAAATTAACATTTTCATTCTCTTTAAATTAACATTTTTTATCCTTATGATTTACTATGACACTTTTAACTTTTCATCCTTTCATATTTCACTATTTATGATACTATTTATTATGAAACAATTATAGTTGATCCCTTAAATCTTGCTTTTATTTCATTTTGATCCTTGACTTAATTTGTTTTTAATTTGGTCTTCAAAAGTTTCATTTTTTTCTGTCAAGACATTTTCATTCTCTTTAAATTGCATGTGATATTATCTTTTGTGTTTTGTAGATTATCTCAAAGTTGAATGTGGTGTTGATTTTATGTGGGGAGTTTTGAAATTATTATAAAAAATAAAGTTAAAAAACCAAGGACTAGAATTGATATTGATAAAAAAATTTAAAGCCTTTTTCAAATTTATTATTCAAAATGAATATAAATGTACATTTTGGTTCATTAATTTACCTTTTTTTTTAATTTGCTTCCTTAAAATTTTGAAATATTTTTAGATCCAAAACTTTATTTGTTTTGCATTTTAGTTTTTAGACCATAAGAGAGAGGTGTGTGAAAGTTATCAAAAAACTTTTGAGGAGAGATAGCTTTCAAGTCCCTGGATTCAGCCACTAACTATAATTTTGGTATTTATAAAATTATTTTTGAGAAAGGAAATTAATGAAAGTGGTTTTCATCTTATTAGAAAAGATAAATCGGAGTTTGAAAAGATTATTTTTAATTTGATTTAATTTTAATTTTTATTTTTATCTAATTAGAATTTGTTTTTATTGTGTTATTGAAAACGGGATGGAGTTATAGAGATTTATGAGATGTTTGTTTTTCATGTTTTTAGGTAAAAAGATAGTTGAAATATAGGTTTTTTAGATCCAAAAACTTAGATCATGATTTTTTTTAATTATAGAAACAGCCTCTAGTGACCCAAAACAATAATAGGCAAAAGAAATGTTGTTTGTCCTACCTAGTGATGTGCCATCCATAAAATTTAAAGAAAGGGAGAGATTGGACGAACAATGTGTCATTCGCCTTTTAAAAAGAAAAAGAATAGATGCTTAAGCCCAGGTCTTCAAGTGGGTCGGACACGCATGTAGCCCATGCATACTTGACCCGTCAATTTGTTTTATCATCTTAATTTTTTTTAATCTTTTATCACATTTTATATTTCAAGACTTTTTAGATAAAATTATTTAAATGATGTTTAAATAATTATCTAAATATATCATTATTTTTAAATAATATTAATGTCTTCCATAGCGATATTAAAATTTGATTTTTGAATAATTATATATGAATTCAATATGCTTTTTTTTTAATGCACATGAAATATTTATTTTAAAATTTTTATTATGTATTTTTTATATAATTATTCTCAACATTATGATTGTTAGTTTTTTAATACATTCACGTTAAAATTATTAATTTATTATTTTAGTTTATTAAAACTAGCTTTTAAGATTATGATATGGTTTTGTTTAAAAAACAAAACTTTTGAAGAAAAAATATTTTACCAGAAAAAAGGACTAACACGGGAAAGAAATATTAATTAAAGAGATAGCTTTTTATATTATTATTTCAAATTGTTAGAATTTTTTGGATATTAATTTTAATTGCTTACAATTTCTATGCAATAAATAACATAGCTAATGAAAGTTATATGTTTGGTTAAAGAATACATTAATAAAAAAAAATTATACTACCAATTATTTTTTTCATAGCATTTAAATTATTATGTTTTTATTGGAACTCCATTTTTTTGCCATATAATTAAATGGAAGAAAATTTTGAAAAAAAATCCCACGTCACATCACATCACAAGATCAAAAATTATCATGTGTATATATCTTTTAATTTCTCATTTTAGATTCTAATTTGCATTAACAACTCTTTTAATAATTTGTTAATTCACATTATTTTCACTTTGCTTTATTAAATACATGCAATAATTTTAGAATTCTCAATTAAAATTTTTCATTATACAAGAAAATGAGCTTATAATACTAGCACATTCTTTTCTTGCTCTAGGAATTAACATAGAATCCCACTTAGAATATAGCGCGAGTAATTGGCTAATTCTGTTTATTTATTATTGAATTGCTTTACATTGATTCTTTTAACTAATTCTTCATATCTTCTTTATAAAAAAAACACAACAAAAACAAAAACAAAACAAGAGAAATATTTGAGTAGAAAGTTATAAACATGATTCAATAGTATTGAATTGACGTATGATAGGTTAAAAATTATGTTTTATAATCACTTCTCATGTGTAATTTGTACTTATCTTTTTATGCAAACCGATGACACTAAATTGCAACATATATTTATTTGATTCATTTTTCCAAGTTTATGTTTTATCTTCTATGTGGGTTTAGATAAGACTACCTAATCTTTTTCATAATTTATACACAAACGTAAATTATGAAAAGTCATAATTTGTATATTTTTATAAGCTTATATATTGTTCACTATAATTAAACAAATAAACATACAATATTAATCATTAATTGTTTCTTTCTCTTAATTGGATCCTAATTAACGCTTAATGATAATGATACATAAAAATTCATTCGTATATAAAATAAATAGAATGTTGAAATACTAATAACAATGTGTGTAGAAATCATATTAGTGGCAGTTGAAACTTGGAAGCAAAAAAAAAACTAATACCGTGACTTGATGAAGGAAATCTTGCTCAGTTACTATATCAACTCCCCATGTGAAGAACAATACAACAAGGTTTGCTTATATTTTTGTTAATCAATTAGATAATTTTCTGGCTCAAGTATGCCATTTGTTTTTTTTTATTCTTCCTTTCATAGAGGAGAAACTAAAATTAGAAATTGAATCATGAGAATAAATAAATAACAACCTCATAAATAAATCAAAATATGAGTATTCGTTTCGTAAAAAGGTATATTGTTTCAAGTGTTTGCTATGTAAAAAATAAATACATGGTAAAAGAGAAAATAAATTTAAATGTAAAGGAAAACTTGTAAATAAAGAAGTGAAAAAAAAACAATAATGAAAGATAAATTTGCATGAAAGCTATAAAGAAATTATATATATGAAATTGACCTTCTTTTTCAGTATTAGATAGCGTATTTATATTAGTGCAATGTTAGAATTTCATGTAAATACTTAAATCTAATCTTATATTGATAATCCAAATAAGATAAAGAAATTAAATGATGAGTCCTTACTTATTCTGCAAATATCAATTTATCCATTGAGGATTTATGCTTTAAATACGATTGAATCTTTAGTCAATTATGTGAACTCTTGCTATTCTTGCTACAATAATTCATCACTTCCTATCTTTTTTATTTGATTTGAACTTTTTCTATACCTGATTGGTTTCACCATTGATGATTGATTTTAGCTTTCCTTTCCCTATATGGTTGTGAATAACTAATGTTCTTGCATAATCAATAAATGGATGTTTATTTTTTGTATAAACAATGCTTTTATTCTTTTTTAGACCAAATAAAAGAATATTTCACTATAATATTAGTCTTAGAATCAATCAAACAAATTGATTATCTATGACATGGATAGTGAGCATTGTTTGTCTAAAATTATCGACCATACTCTCAGTTTCTATCTAACATATCAGCCAATCAAATAATTTTAAATAAATATGTTTTGTCTATTTTAAACGTGACATTTATGTTTTATAAAATCCTCATATGAAACCTAATTGTTCATCTTCCTTATAAAAACATTAATTCTTCTTTCAAATGACTTAATTATTTATAGAGAAAGAAAAGGATTAAAAACCCTAAACATATTATGTCTTCTTTAAACACCAGAACAACATCCCCACTAAAAAAAATGACAATTATACTTAGATTAATCCTCTGGTTGTTGAAGTGGCAATATTAAAAGCTCTTCAGAATGCATTGCCAGCACCAGTTCGACAATCTAACCATTATAAAGATGTTGGTTCTAGGTGTCCACCATCATAAAATGAGGGGCATGTTGGGCCATCTCAACAAGGCCATTTGAATTTGACTCAGTGCACTACTAACAACCAAATGTCATCTCTAATCTCTCTTAAAACCCCATTTGATGGTGATTTCTCCCTTGTTACTCAAAGAAAGAAGAAGAAGAGCATGAATTTTAACTAGGTGTTTTTTATCTTGGGCTCTCCAGATCCAATTTGGCTACATAGTGTTGCTATCTTTGTAGAATTGGTCAATCGGCTCTGGATATCTCAGAAACCGGTCGACCAATTCCTAGGGTTTTTATTAGGTTTCATTGTAAAATAGGTCAACCATTTTTAGGGTTACCAAAAACCAGCCGATTGATTCCTGGGATTTTTTTGTTAATCGATCGACCAAATGTCTATATTTTAGCTTTTGCTTTGTTTTCTTGTTGTTTTAACTTTGTTCTTTGCTTTGACCTTATGGACTATTGATCCGGTCTTCAGACTTTTACTACTTAGGGTATGCCCCTTGTATCTTATAATTATTTTTGGATTTATACAACTTAACCTTTTCAAAACAAAAAAAGGTTATAAGGTTTTCCTATAAAATAAAATTTCATACCTCATATTTTCTCAATAAAGAAAAATTACATAAGTTACAGAATAAAGAAAGTTAACACTCATAGGCATAACAATCCATTTCTTCTAAAAAAAGTTTTAAAATATTTCTCACTAGTGATTTGTGTGAATTACTATTAGAGGTCGAATAATTGGACGACTTGTGATTTGTGACAATCCAACCTTGAAAAAGTTGATCAAACCTTAAAAGAATACTTGAACTTCAAGTAATCTTCACATAAATCCTAAATAAACCAAGATTATCTAATGGGATTCTTGGAACTCCCAAAAAATTTTAAATTATTGTTTCCACTACATATATATGTTTTGGGAAACCCAGTAATTAAGTCATAAGTGGCTCAACTTTGTCCCTCAGCACTCTCATTTAGAAATGATGGTATAGTATATAAGGAACTTGCATATCGCAATAAGGCATATCTTGATCTTATTTGGTTTTGCCATGATCAATACATCTATTTCTAATAGTAAAATCTATGACCAATTCTCACCTTTGCCGTAGTAAATTAAACCTTACATTTTGTAATTTTTCTTTACAAAAAAAGTCCTTCTAGTTTAGGAATAGCCATTGGTAATATCACTTTAAAGAAAAAGGTCATTATCAGCCTTTATCTTTTTATCTAAAAGGTGAATACGATCAACCTCAAGTGCTTTTGGATTTAGTTCTTAAAGATAACAAAACTATTGGTGTCATGTCTCAATGAGTCATGCCATCTGCAATATTTCTTCCATTTAAACTATTTAATAGAAGGAATTGTATAACTATCAAAAAGTTTGATTTTCCCCATACATTAGTTGATCAAAAATTTCTTCAACTTTTTTTATGTCAAAAGAGTATTATTTGCCTTCACTAACTGTTTTGATAGTCTTTGTGTCTTTGCTACTAGCCTTGCTATCCTCTTTAGACTTTCTTAATACAACTATCTTGAATGATCTTCCCTTATTGAGTTCTACAATTAAAATTAGCTATGGTTAATCTTCTTTAAACTCTTTTCAAATTCTGAATTGATCATTGAATAATGAGTTCTACCAGGCTTAATATCCTTTTTTGACATTATGACCTCATTCAAGTAGCTAACTAGGTAAATTCCTTTTAATTTTTAATTTTCTAATTATTTTGCCAAAATCATTTCATAACAAGCAACATCGTTTATAATGGTTTATATATCCAAGTACTTGATTCTTGGCATTCCACTTCCCCCTCTCTAAAATGGGTTTGATGCATTCTTGCTTTATTATAGTTGTATTATACATAATTTTAAAGTCATTAATCAAATAGCATAATTTTTTATAGATTCTCATGGATCATAAAATATCCTGACTAAATCAGCCAGTGTCACCTTTTGTTTTATTTTATAAAAGTGCTGCTAAAAAAATTATATATATTTCTTCCTAACTATTGATGTGAAAGTTATTTTGATTAGTGATGAGCCAAATAGTCTTAGCTTCATGAAAGGATTTGTGGCACCATATTTACATTGGTCTATGAATTTAGCAATATGTTCCCTTGTTGATTGGTTTTTTTTTTTAATGAATTATTTGAAATCAATTATTTTTCTGTCTTTAATTGGGTACAACATGTCCATTTTAAAAAATAAACAATTCTACACAAACCTAGCTATTTGTATAATTTCTAGCCCCGTCTCTCTTATATGTTAGGTTACCTTAATCCTATTTATTTGTCTTCTTAATTACTATTGAACAACATGTCTTTAAGATATAGAAAAGTTAAGTGAAATAGGCTTGAGGCTGCCTTTATGTTTGTTTGAGTGTACTCTTTTATCACAGAGGTTACAGCTTTATTGTTGCAAAGATATGTGATATCTAGAATATTCCCACCCAAAAAAAAAAAAAAACAAATCAATTCTACCTTAAAGATTGACCATAGCCTCTATGTTACTGTAATAAGTCAATTTTTGTTGTGTTTTTCATCATCAAAATAGACCTCATCATGCATTGGATAAGTTTAATGGCTGATAATAGGAAGCCCCCTCAGCAGCATCCATTGTTGATGACTGGAACTTGCACAGTTGGCTATGATCACCTCACCACGCCATCTGCCTCGTAAAAAGGATGACCGCAGGGCGCATAGTCGAGCCAATGCCCAATGCTTGTATAGGTAATGACGTTAGAGAGAAAGGGGAACATGAGAGACTACATGGAGACACCAGGGTTCTGTCCAAGTGCAATTATATGTTGTTACGAAGAAATAGACAATGAAGAATATTTAAAACAAAAAAAAAAAAACCCACTAAAATAACAGAGTGATGGTAGGAAAAAACAGACCAGCAATAATGTAAACAAAGGAGCGCCTCTCTTTTCATTATACATGAACAAATACCAGCTAATTGATAAGTCAACAACTAGTCTAGCTTTTTTTGTCTTCCATCGCTTCCTCTTCTGGGTGTTAATTACAGTTACCAGAAACGCTATCGCACATTAAAAAGGAAGACAGTAGGTCTTGAAGCGATGGAACAAAAATAAAATTGCGGTCTTAGTTCACCAGCATATGATCAAATCCCCCACCAGCCTGAAGTCCCGGAACCACCCGATTCCCTCCCACGTTGTGAAGCAACTGTTGTAGCCATCGCCTTGTTGTTGGATCTTCCTGAAGAAGTTACAATGTACAAAGACCATGAAATTGGTTATTGACGGAAGAAAGGAAGGGGGTGGGGGAGGGAAAAGAGATGCTTGATTTTGAAAAATTATTCCAGGGAAATAAATGGAGAACCTATACATCATTTGAAACTCCAAATATTGATATTCCTGACACAGTTAACTAATTTTTGTGGCATGGAACACAAATAAATTTCTTTTCCTAATTAGCTATTAATATTTTCACATAAAACACACAAGCATGCATCCAATCAGCAACGTCAGCAAACCATGTACTTGGTTAATCATGGTGTCGTGATTATAATCCCCATCTAAAGACTAACTTCAAACTCATGTTTCGATTAAACATAAAGATATGCCACATGATCAACTTCATCGATAGAACAATCAAGCACATGCAATTCAATCCAACAGCCAGATCATGCACATCGCAAACTGTAGGGGTGAAATTTCTATCAATGGGTTCAAATGGATCTACTCCAATTGTTGCTGTCAAAAACAAAAACTGGCCTATAAAAGCAGCTGTAGAATCTCAATCAGTGTGGCAGTAATCAAGACAAGGTTTGCTAACTGCTAGTTAGGAATTTCAAACCATATAAAAGGCTTGCAGTCCTTGCCTCAGTTACAATTCACCTGATTATGGACAAGCTAAAAATCACCATCCTCCAGATGACTCCTAAGGTAAAAGAAATGGGAATATTAACAATTACACAAGCTGTACTTACACGTAGGCAGCTGCTGAAGGTGGCATCTCTCAGCATGTCTGGCAGGCAATTTCGCAATGCATCACAAGCCCTGAATTCCAAAGACAAAAAATTTACAATGGAAACATGAAGTCAAAACAAATAATTTATAAATGAAGAATCATCAACACAATCAAAGCAAGAAGTACAGAGCCAGCTGACTGCTTGGAGCCCTTCTTTATTTGGAAATGTAACAACCTTGGATTATCTGAAAGTCGAAGATAACATCGGATAATATGTTTTAATAACCGTGATGATGGTTGTTCAGCAAGTGCTGCAACCATGTTCCCCAAAACTCGGCCCACTGCAAAAAACCGTTCTGCTGTAGTGCAAATATAATCCAGGCCCACATCATCCAATAAAATCTTTTGAACTATAAATGTGGCAACCTGCCAACAGAAAGGAGAACTCTCGCTGAAAGATTATTATTCACAATTATCTTATCACATGCATAGTGACAAGCCATTTGTTATTTAAGAACAAAGGAGACAACTCAATCATATAGTCACAGATGCCAAATTAAGAACCACATGTCTGTAATGTGTTTTCAAACATCCCATCTCATTGATATTACAGGTTCATGAAAATCATACTCTCCATTGCATTTCAACAAGAAATCATATGATTGAACAATTGTACACATAATTGGTATGAAGTAAGTGCACAGATTGAAACTTTCAAGAAGATCGGTATTAGCAACCTCAGGACTATTTCAAGGAGCAGCATAGCAACCAAAAGAATCGAGAGGAACAAAAGAAACAGGTCATTGTATCATTTCATTCTGAAAGGGCATCCCAAGATGGAAAACATTTCAGAGCTGGTGTGAAGAAATCAGAGCAGATAAACCCGTTTCAATATTTTGATAAGTGAAAAACGGTAAACGAAAACATTAGCCCAACTTTCTGGAAATCTAGGTTGTTAAAAACATAATATAGCTGATGAAGTTGAGGTTAGTGATATCTTTTGCTTCCACTAGCCTTGAAAACAAGTCATTTAAGCCTACCACGACTTGAAAAATAACATACAATTAAAGAAATTCATTTCGTTGTCTGAGCAAGGAAATGTGATGGAGTAGCTATATTATTCTTGGAGAAACACTTCAGTTTGGAAACCCAAAGCTACATTAATTGATTCCTCATCAAGCAAGAAGTTTTTTCGGTCAACAAGTACTGCATATTCTGGTGAATCAGGAGCATTTTAGTAATTATGAGAATTACCTGAAGGTCTAGTCTTCTTATTTAGGATGTTGGAGTCTTGGTCTTTAATAGTTTATTCCTGTTTAGTTTCTTTGCTAGTCAAGTGAGGATTAGTAATCCTAGTCTTAATCTCTATGAATAAGGATACTATGTTTTATGTTTCAGCAGAGTTGATTTATGAAATAAATTGAGTTTCAGAGTTATTTTGAAAGCTTGGTGCCTGAGGTTTCTTCTCCTTTCTCTTGTTCTATTTTCCCGTAATAATTCTTCTTTCTTGCTTAAAAGTATTGCTGCTGCAGTAACTGTATCACTGTTCACAGCCTAATTTCTCCTTCTTGCTTCCTAAACAAGCTTTATTCTACTCTAACTCCGTGAATAGCAAACCCTAGCTCACCACAAATCCTTTGTATAACAGAAATCTCAATTTGTTCCTACACCAAAGTGCTGATAGAAGTTCAATAAACTCTACAACTAAAATTAACCTGGGAATTCTACACAATAACTCTATACTATAACTCAATATTTTTAATACATTGAACTCGGATATTTGAAAGACATTTTCTAAAGCACTAAAGTTTTTCTTTAAGAAAACTGAATAAATTCATTATCACCATGTGTCTCCAGTGGGTCAGTTGTCCGCCAAACAAACATCCAAACAAAGGCATAAATGGTGAAAGTAGACAGAATCAGCATAAGTTTTTTGACATATTTGGAAAAACAGAAGGATGTAAAATAACTACACTCAACTGTTTTTGACAATTCACTTCCCATCTCCATAGTACGCAGACACAGTGGAATAATCTCAGTTGAAAGAAGGAAACTAATAACTTCTGTGTCATCAACCTGGTAAAGAACAGAGATGAAATAAGATCAAAATTTCGAACTACTTGATACCAAAAGCAACAAAAATATGAGCTTCAATGTAGAGATCAATGAAACAATATAATGTTTGTTTGCTTGGATAAATGTTGACCTGCTTGTGCCAAGTGATACATAGAGTGATGTGGATAAATGCACACAACCATACATATATCATTCTTTTATGAGAAACCGACCCACACACATATTGTTCTGTGAAGTTATGATGGTTAACTATAAAAAGGTTCATACATTGAACTTTAAAATAATAAAGAATATAAAAATCACGAGTTTGAGACATAGGATATCAGAAAGGATGAAGTACCTTCACTAGGGCACCAATGACACCTAAACTAGTGAGCCTCAGGTACTCAAAAGGCCTTGATTTGCTAGTTGTATTCAGGAAAGGGTACAGATATAAAGGTATATGAGCTGCAGTGGAAAAAAAATAGTCACTTGGAAGAATACAACACATTAATCAGAATTTATCATCTCCACAAGGTAGTGAAAAAATTATTCTTCCCATAAAACAAAATCTGAGGAGATAAATATAAATTAACTGTCTAAACAATTTTTTTTTTCACTATTGGGTGTCTCAACTTCAATTTTTATCAATTGAATTGTTCAACTATTGATATAGGTACAATTAAGTGCCTCAGTGGACATCTGTTAGGAATTTGCTTGTGTTTTTTTTTTTTAAATGATGACATGGACACCAAAATCTTACAAGAATAATGGTTAATGTTGTGAGCAAGCATAAAATTTGGGATGTGAATATGTGTTTCTTGGGTTAATTGGTGTCATGGCATACCTAGAGTGATAAAGACCTAATTTTTTTGTAAGTTTTTGGTGTCCATGTCATCATTTAATGGATATGTCAACAAATTTGCTAACAGACATTCATTGAGGCACTTGATTGTGCCATTATTAACAGTACTCAATTGATAAAAATTGAAGTTGAGACACCCAGTTGTGAAAATTGAAAACTTCACACTTTATATATTGTTATCTCAAATTTGAGCCACAATCCAAACAAGAATAATAGATTTTTCCTCTCAAATGTTATTCAATTGAGTAAACGAGATCAAAAATGTTACCATTGAGGAACAACATTCTTGTGTCTGGATGTGAAGCCACACACTGTAAGAAAATATAAAATAGATTATAAGCATGAGAAATAACTAAGAGCTGGAAATAGAATAAAAGGAAACACAAAAGGTACGATGACTTAGAATGTCCACATTCACACTTCAACATTTGTCCAAGTGATTAGCAGGCAAAAAACAGAAACAAGCAGCATATCATGAAATCAGAAAAAAAAAAGAAAAAAAAAATGTCAGGTATATTCCTTTTCTTCTCTACTTCTTATTTTTAGTTTTGAGTTTTCATTTTTCTCAAATACTGTCAATAAATACTTTAGTTCTCTGGGAAAACACTAAGATACATAAAATTCCACAAATAATTTAACCATTTATAGAAATGCTTTGAAAAATAATTTCTACATTGTCCCCCTTCTAATAGATGCATTTAAATATAAACACCTACATCATCTCCTCTATGCTCAAACATGTCAACAAGTTGGCAATAATTATCGTAATAGATAGCCACATGGAAAGTGATATTTGAATCTGTCGAATGTCAAGCATTTGACATTCGCAATATTTCCCAAAATAAATAAAAAAAAAGTGAGATTCGTGCAAGAAGCCAGAATATTAAGTCTTTAATCATTCATAAATTGAACTTTTAACCCCCACGCCACCAAAAGCATTGAGAATGTGAACATATAATACTACTTCATTTGAATACCTAGAAGTGTTTCAATATCTCAAATCATAATCTCTAAATGGGAAATATATGACAATATATGCACAGAATAAATTACCAATAAAGGGAAAGAAGCAAAGTTGAAAAAACTAAAGTAAAAGTATACATAACAGCAACCTAGGGAACTACAAAAAAAATATTCTGACCTGTAGAAGAGCTAGAGCATTACAAACTCGATTTGATTGTGCAGGACTTAAGTTAGGTGGTGACAAGACAGGGTATATTGAAACGATCTCCTGCAAATAACAGGAAAAGTTGAAAATCATGGAAATAACATGCACCAAGCACTTCGAGTGTTGAAAAGTTTTAAACCATGTACAATTTCTGGAAAACAAAAGAGCAATGTGTCAAGGACACGAGAACTACTAAATAACACTAGTGGTGTTTATTTTGCTTATTGAGCTCCAACCAAAATTAAAACAAAAAATCACGCGAACCAGTCGCATAGGTCCAATTGACAAGCTAAACTAAAAATCAAAAAACAAAACACAAAAACAAAAACAAAAGCGCTCCAAAAATAAAAAATAAAAAGCAATAAATATTAACTCAATTATGAATGGAATGCAAAAAACATCAACAATTTTGCCCAGTTTCAACAGATCATAGAGAAGCACTTGTCATATCCTTACAGCATGGAACTTTCTAATTCACGCACTTCCTATCCTCGATATGATACATGTTTATTCTATTTTTTGTCAGCATAATGCATTAAAATCATGGGAAAATAGCAAGAGCTTCTATAATTCCAATTGAAAAAAATGAAGATTTGAAGTTGTGAAGGAAATTCTACAAGCTAAAATATATCACAATTCAACATGAATGAAGAGGGAGAATAATTAAGCAAGGATCTGATAATATCGACTTCAAATGGCATACCTGTAACAGTGCAGCAATAGTACCAAAAGAATTCCACAACAATGGAGCCAAATCTTGAAATAATTCTCTCTTCTATAAATGAAAACAAAAACAAACACAAGTTTATTAGGCATACCTGTATGAGTGCAGCAATAGTACCAAAAGAATTCCACACGAAAGGAGCCAATTCTTGAAATAAATCCTTGTTCTAAAAATGAAAGCAAAGGCAGACACTAGTTTATAATGGCAGCACTTGAATGTTCAACAACTAAATGGAATAACCACACAAGGAGAAAAAATGGTAAGATCCGCACACAACAAGTTTAAATGAAGCTATTGCACATGGACCACCTCCAGCTGTGTATGTGTATCTATTTCTTGTTTAAGCATATATATATAGAAAAGAACTGGTGTACAAAGTAAATGATAAACTTTCCCCTCTCACATGTATGCAGCCAACCAAGGTAAAGGTTCCTTTGTATGCAAAACAAACTATCAGGTAGCATCCAACGATAATGGGCCTCCAATTTAAAAAGAAAAACTCACATCCTGTTTTAATTATAAAATGTTCTATTGCATGAAAACTTTGAATATGCCTTGAATTCTAAGTTTCACTAGTTCAGGGGTGGCCTTTTTCTTCCTCAGCTGCATAAAATGGAGTAGTAACCACAAATCATGGGTGGTGCCGAGCTAGTGACGGATCTGTTTGAAGCCAATAATCATACAATTCCTTCCTATTCAACTGTCTATAGTAATTTATTATAGCTGTTTTACAAAAGAATAATTCTCATGAAATTAACTATTTTTTCTTAAATAAAAACAATTAAAGACACTGAATTCTCTTTTCATAATTATGAGGGTTTCAAACAAAATCCTAATTTTTCAATTCTCAATTTCTTCCCTAAGAAACAAAAATTAAGCCATCTACTTGGTAATGCTGTTGTTACCTTAGAGAGTTCAAGAAGGGCGTTTTCACGAAGATCAGGACTGCTTAGGTCAAGAACCAAGTGCTCTGCTGATGCCATCTTCCGGTCTTTGTTAGCCGGAGCTCCGGCTACTGCGGCGGAGGCTGGATTAGACGCGCTTGTGACTCCGAACGGTGCGTTCATCGATAGAGATTGAGGAAGATTGGCCATTCGATTTTTTATCAAATTTAAATTTTCTTTTCTCGGCCCTGGGGTGAAGTGAAATGAAATCGAAATGTCAATACACCGAGAGAAATTCCCACACGCATGTAAAGCACGTGTCAACGGTCAGTCTGGACAAAGACTGAAATCCCCACACCTTTTGACAAGGCCCCGAAATTATAAAATCAAAAACAAAAACCAAACAACACATATGGGAGTGTTTGGCGTTGTGTATTATTTGAAAGTTTGTTTGGGAAAGAAATAAAGGATAGGGAAGGGAGGTTTTATATATATATATATATACATAAAAGCTCAATATATCTTTAAAATCATTTGTAAGAAAACACAGTTATAATAATAGGACATCATTCATAGTTTTATTTATAGAAAACATCAATTATTTCAGTAAAATTAAAATACTTTAAATTTTTCAAAAAATAATTTTTTTTCTAAATAGTAGTGGTTTCATAAAAAATAAATTCTTGAAAAACAAATTATTTTTTATATCCAGTAATGAAAAATAAATTGAAATATATTTTTTTAATGTTTGATCATATTATAAAAAATAAGTTGGAAAATTATTTATTAATATTTCAATTATTTTTTAAATTTATCTAATATATATAAAATATTATATGTAAATATTTGACCACTTACAATTAAAAAAAAGATATGAAAAGTGCTATGATGGAAAAATAATAATTTATTGTATTATATATTTATATATAGTTTATTTTATAAAATATAAATATACATATGATATAAATACTTTAAATATAATATTATAAACATATAACCTTATTAATATTTTTTAAGTAAAATATATTAGCATTTTTTAATTTTTAAAACTTTGTTAAATATTTTTTAAGTAAAATCTATTAATATGTTTAGTTGTATAATAAAAATTATGTTGGAAATAACTTTCTAGTCCTTGGACATATCAGAGAAAATAAGTTGAAAAATATATATTTTCAGCTATTTATTTTTTTAAATAGTGATATTTTTATTTTTTAAAAAATATTTTTTTTGGTGTTTGGAGAACATTGAAAATAAATTTATTTTCTATAATATCCTAACTTTTTTACATGATTTATATGATTTAAAATATATTATTATTGTATAACATAAAATGTTTGTATTCGAATGTATTTTCTAGCAATATTGTCTAAATTAAAGTCAAATTACTATACTTTTATATTGTATGTTAATATATCCTAATATATTACACAATATACTAAAAGGGCTCAGTGTTCCTATTACTGTTTACATAGACACAAAGCACTATGAATTAGAGCAGTGTAATGACAGCCTAACCCTTGACATAAAGAGTTGCAATGGTAGCGGGCACCTAGCGTTGGCGTTACCTATACAAGGAAAACCGGCACTAGGGTTGCCCGGCTATTGCGCGGGGCAGGCCCGAGCACCACCTGGAGCATGGGTGGCCCTGCCCTTGCGCAAGGCCAACCTGAGCACCACCTGGCACTTGGGGCAGCCCAAGTGCTATGTGGCGTAAAGACAACACAAACGTCAGGTTTTCGCTTTCCATTGTTATTATAATATTATTAATTATAATAAAAAATATTAATATTTATACCACAACTGATAATATTTTTAGTATTATAAATAAAATAAATACTATTAATTATAAATAAAATAATAATATTTATAACACAAATAATACTATTTTTTATATGAATATTTTAAATTTTAGTAAAAATAATAATATTTTTAACGCAAATACTATTCATTATAATAAAATAATAATATTTTGAACACCAATTATACTATTTGTAAGAGTAATACTTTTAATTATAAGAAAAATTAAAATATTTATAACACAAATTATACTATTTTTACTGTTAATACTTTAAATTATAATAAAAATAGTTATAACATAAATAATACTATTTTTTATATTAATAATTTTAATTATAATTAAAATTAAAATATTTAAAATCCTTCATTAAGACCTAATAGAATTGGATCATGAAAAACCCATTGAGCTTGGGTGTTGACGCCAGACCCAAGACAATGGGTTCTCCTTTAAACCCAAGCGTCAAGTGCCCCACATTGAGTGGGCATGGGCTGGCTCACCCCAAGCGATCGCCATCATCATGTGGCGCTCGGGGATGCATATGGGCGGGCATTGCTTGGCCCACCCCAAGTACCCCTAAGCGCCACCAAGCGCTTGGGTTTGCATGTTAGGGTGGCACTTGAGCAGGGCCACCTAAGCGTCAGGTGCCTCCTAACCATTGTTATTATAATATGATTAGTTATAATAAAAATATTAATATTTATACCAGTGATAATATTTTTAGTATTCATACTATTAATTATAAATAAAATAATAATATTTATAACACAAATAATACTATTTTTTATATGAATATTTTAAATTTTAGTAAAAATAATAATATTTTTTATATTAATACTTTTAATTATAATAAAAAATATTATTCATTATAATAAAATAATAATATTTGCAACACCAATTATAATATTTTTAAGAGTAATACTTTTAATTATAATAAGAATTAAAATATTTATAACACAAATAATACTATTTTTTATATTAATACTTTTAATTATAATAAAAAATAAAATATTTAAAATCTTTCATTAAGACCCAATAGAATTGGGTCACACAAGATCCATTGAGCTGGGGTTATGACGTCGGACCCCAAATAATCAGGCCCTTTGCGATGACCCAAGCGTGTGGCTCTCCCCAAGCCTCCCCATCACCACGTGGCGCTCGGGTCTGTACGTGGGGCAGGCACTTTTAGGCTCACCTTAGCACTCCTAAGAGCCACATGGCACTCGGGTCTGATTGTTGCGGAAGGGTTGCCTAGCGCCACGTGGCGCTAAGGCCGACTAAGCATCAGGTGTCCGCTTCCCATTATTATTATAATATTATTACTTATAATAAAAATAATATTATTTGTGTTATAATTATTTTTTTATTATGATTAAAAGTATTGATATTAAAAATAGTATTATTTTTTTATTATTATTTTTATTTTTATTATGATTAAAAGTATTAATATTAAAAATATTATTATTTGTGTTATAATTATTATTTCTTATTTGATTAAAAGTATTAATTTTAAAAATAGTATTATTATTATTATTAAAAGTATTAATATTAAAAATAATATTATTTGTGTTATAATTATTTTTATTTTTATTATAATTAAAAGTCTAGACGCATCCAAACCTAACTTGGAGTGTGGGCCTCGACGCCTCCAGACCCACGCTCATCTCCCAACTGTGTCTGGACGCGTTCACGTCCAACCACATGTGTGTTAATATAATAATGTATGTTATAAATATTATTTTTTCTCTTCTAATTCAAAGTGTTCATATTAAAAATATTATTATTTGTGTTATAAATATTATTATTTTTATTATAACTCAAAGTATTGATATAAAAAATATTATTATTTGTGTTATAAGCATCCTTGAAATTCTTAATATAATTATTTATGTTAAATATTATTATTTTTATTATAATTCTAAATATTCATATAAAAATAGTATTATTTGTGTTATAAATATTAT
>Ga0325404_1000483_pt1 | contig 39693 bp, 17 predicted proteins | sample PopdelMetagenome_18_FD_205664 | JGI IMG/M metagenome (GOLD analysis project Ga0325404, IMG submission 205664) | Populus deltoides microbial communities from Bellville, Georgia, United States - Xylem-Control-R1 | ecosystem: Host-associated > Plants > Phyllosphere > Stem > Wood/Secondary xylem...
ATTCTCTTAGTCTTGAGCCTTTGAATAAAACTAGCATTGTAATACAACTTGCGGATCGTAGTTTTGTTTACCCACTTGGTGTGATAGAAGATGTCCTAGTCAAGATTGATAGTTTGGTCATTCCATGTGACTTTTATATTCTTGATATGGAACATGATTCTTGTGATTCGTCAAACAACACTCCTATATTGTTTGGGAGACCATTCTTGAAAACTGCCAATATAAAAATTGATCGTGGTAAGGATACTTTGTCTATGGAGGTAGAAGATGAAAAAATTGAGTTTAATTTTCATGATGCAATGACATATCCTTGTAGCAATGTTTATTCTATCACATGTTATGACCAAGTTGATAAGTGTGCGTAACAAGTTTGTGATTTTGATAGTGAGGATGGATTAAGCGTAGCTTTGAGCTATGGCTATGATTTTACCAAGATAGAAGAGATGGAGAGGCATATATGTGTTTCCCAAAACGTGCATAAATCAGTATTGGCTTTGCAAGCTTTGCAAACTGTTCCCCATGATACAGGAGTCATTCACCCCATCATGGACAGTGAATGGGTGGCGCCTATCCTTTTGGTGCCCAAAAAGATTGGAATTATGTTGGAAGAGATACAAAATGATGCTTATGAGAATGCAAGGATTTACAAAGAAAAGACTAAGAGTCTCCATGACCGAATGATTACAAGAAAAGAGTTTAATGTTGGAGACAAAGTCTTTCTTTATCATTCGCGTTTGAAACTTTTTCCTGGAAAGTTGCGCTCTCGTTGGATTGGATCCTTTGTTGTTTCTAATTTTTTTCTTATGGTGCAGTTGAAATTACAAGTTTAGAAACCAACAAACTACTCAAGGTTAATGGGCATCGCTTGAAACCTTTCTATGAAGGTTGGACGACAGAACTCACCGCTTCTGTGGAGTTAGCTGAACCAATCTATGAAGAATGAACATGCAACATGTCAAGCCAATGACATAAAATAAAAGCGCTTACTGGGAGGCAACCCAGCACAAAAAGAAAAAAAAACAGATTTGCTTTCCTTTCCCTTATCTTTTATTTTTCGCATTTTACTTTATTTTTTTCATTCTCCTATATTCCTTTTCTTTTATTTCAACATTGAGGAGAATGTTGTGTTTTAAGTGTGGGGGTATTGGGAGAATGTTGGTTTTCTAATTTTGGTTTTCTTTGTTATTTTTGAAAAAAAAAAATTATGTTTGATCTTTTGAACTTCCATTGGTTTTTGAGAATATGAGTATTATGTATGAGAATTAGTTGAGATAGATGAAAATATAAATCAAATGAAGGAGTGTGCATGCAAGTTTTAAGGTTTAATTGGTTTAGGAATTGACTTTGAGAATATGCCATGTTGAGTTTATAGTGTTATACCAATGCAAGCTTTTGAGCCTTCAACATTATATTCTTTTATTGTGCCTTCTTTCAATGATATGTATCTCTAGAACTTGCTTCATATCTTGTTGAGATTACATTCACATTACATATATACATGAAGATGATAAAGGCATTAGGAATTTTAACCACTTAAGCCAAAAAGTCAACCTAAAACATATTATCCTTAGTGAGCCCCTTTTGAGCTTGTTTATCTTTTCTTTGCTTTATCCATGTATAAGCCTTAACTTTTTATATGTTTTCCTTTTCCCCTGGCCAAGGATTATTAGAGCATATACTTATGATATCTCATGGAATTATGGTTGGAAATTATGTGAAAAGAAAGAAGTGATGTTTGATGAAAAGATGGGCAAAGTTGTCAAAGGTAAAAAAAAAAGGAAAGAAAAAGAAAAAGAAAAAGAAAAAGCAAAAAGTGTTCCTTTATATTCTTAAGATTTTATATTGAAAAAACTTGAAATCAAAAGAAGTTAAGCATTGGTGATAAAAGATGGAAAATTTATGTGCTTTGATGGAATATCTTATTTGAAATATCATTTTTCAGAATGCTCTACTTTCTTTGGTTTGAACCTTTTCTTTTACTCTCTTTTACCTCACCTTTACCTTAGCCCCATTACAACTAGAAAATAAGACCTTTTGATTCATGCATTGTTTGTAATATGTTATTAATAGAGATGAGATTGAAGAGCAAGATTATAGTAGAACATATTCATTGATTGAGTTTGAGATATTTAAACACATAAGCCCTAAACACGTGAGTGTTGGAGTGTATATCAATGAGAGGACCTATCACTTTGGCATGACATAGATTTCATTTAAATCTCGACGATTAATTGAATTTTAAAGTTTGCATGTAAATAAATTCATGAAAATTTATACTCTTTATCCTTCTTAATTATGTTCTTGTTTATAATCCATATATTCTTGGATATTGATGGGAGATTAGAAGATTAGTTATAGTGATTTCATTTAATTTAACTTTAATTTGATTTTACCTATCCTTTCTCGAGGACGAGCAAGAGTTAAATGTGGGGGTATTTGATGCAACCATATTATTAATAGTTTCACCCACATTTAACTAGTGTTTTGCTTATTTTTTATATATAAAATGCCTTGATATTCTTTGTTTTATGTTTTGAAGGCACTTTTGGATGAAAGATGTAAAAAGGAGTAAATTGGAGATAATTGGTAGATTTGACCTTCAGTCGATGTTTTGTGCAGAGCGTGAGCTCTAGAGGTTGAAATGAACTGATTCTAGTGGCATTAAAAACCTAACATCCATACCTTTCCGAACATCTAAGGCAAGAAAATAAAATAAGAAAGAGCATGGAAATCACAGCCTTCAAAGTCAAATCTCGCAATCTACCAGTGTTGACCTTTGGTTATTCCAACTTGAATATCTGGAGCTACAGAAGCCCAATTGATGCAAACTTAATTATTTTGGATTCATGACTCAAAGTTATACAAAATGGGAAGAAAAATGGAGAAGAGGCTAAATTGCAAAACAAGAAGAATGAAGGAAACAAAAATACAATAGGGATATTCTTAGGATATATTTAGGATAAGGGATCAAGAGTAAAAATATTCCTAAGTTAGACTATAAATATAAAAGTGAATAATGTTTAGAGAGGGGGGAGCCACCACATAAAAAACCCTAACCTCATCTTTTCCATCAAAAAATTCATAACCTCATATCTTCCTCATAAAAAACCTAGCCACTCATATGAAAAACCAATCCATTAAAATATCTAACTTTATCTCTTCCACTTTCTCTTTGACCATAAAACCCTAGGCATTATTGAAGAGCAAAAAAAAAAAAAAAAAGGAGTGAGAGAGAAAAGAGAATGTGTTGGCAAATTTAGAGAAAAAAAATAGAGAGAAAAAAAGCATAGAAAAACAAAGAGGGAAGATAAATTATCTCTCTCATTTCTCTTCCTCACCAATATTGAATTTCAGCTAACCACCACCATTTTGATCACCAAGAGCTCCTCCATGCCATCCCTAAAAGCATATCCTTCTATGGTAGCCATAAATCCAAGAAAAACCAAGAGATAAAGAAGAAAAACAAAACAAAAGTGAAGAAGAGAAAAAGACAACAAACAACCAAAACTTCAAACCATCAAATCTTTTTCACTTGTAGGGTTGATGATTGACACCACCATTACCATTAGAAAGAAGGGGAAGTTTTGTATCCTATAGGGTAGTCCAAATACTTCCCCTTCCTACTAATAAGCTGAACATCACAGTACAAGGTAGGTTGTAAAAACAAATAACACTATAGGAAAAAAAAAGACCAAAATTTGAATAACCAGATCTCCCTCCATCATTAAAGGTGACTTACATTGCCATCACCATTAAAAAATAATGGTAAGTAGGGCTTTATGAAGATTAGATCATGAACCTTATCTACCTATAGATTAGCCAAACGATATGATAAAATTTGAGTCATTGCCGCTAATTTTTCTAGAATTGTTCTAGTTATTATTTTAGCCTCTTTGACCCAACTCCAGCCACCCTAAAAGGTTCATTTCAAACCCTAAATATTTTACAAATGATTATTTTGGTTTATAATTGATTTGGATGAATAATTGTGATGAGATACTCGAGTTTGAACTATGTTGTGATTGATTGCATATGTTTATAGACACTTAATTTTTTTGAGTATTTAATTTTCCAGCATAGTGTGTTTTATGGATGAGTGATCATTTTTTGATCTTTTTGTATCTATTCTAAATCCTTCAAAGCTTGCATATTGCTCATGTTTGATGTTCTTAGCCATTCTTCTGTGTTATTTATGTGCAAGTTTGCTTTTTTAATAAAAGTATAATTTTCACTCATCTATACATTTCTATTGAATTTTATCATTTTTTTTTATATAAAAGTTATCGAGAGTTCAACCCATACTAAAAGGCCTTTATGAGCTAACATTCAAAACCCCTTTAAAAAACTTTCCCTTTCTTAAAACCACATTAAAAAATAAATGTTTTGTCATTCACTCATAGTTTTTGAGATAAATAGACTCATAACAAGCTATTATCTTAAATGTTAATGAAGAGTGATATCTTAGTCTCTTTTGTTTTCAAATCATGTCTTCCTTTTAAAATTTCAATCCTTTAAGTCTAATATTCATTGATGACATGTAAGTGTCAAAAACCTTATTTAACAAAACATTATGAGTAAACCTTAGTACTATAGGATAAATAAACCTAAACGAGTCATTGTTCATGGGCCATTATTGCATAAACAAAATGTTTAGCTACAACTCCTCCTACGATCTGCGTTAGGTTTAATGAGTCTAATATAAGCTTACCTAGTAATTCATCAACATGGCTTGATAAACTATTAATATTAAAATTTATAATCAAGAGTAAATGGTTATAGATATATCAATTTACTAAGCAATTGAGGGTGACAAATATGACCTAAACTGTAGAATATAGGCTTAAACCACTCACCCACTAGGGTTTAACTTATTGTAGTAGACCTAATCACACCATATAGATAGAGCACTAGAATATTAGGCACAACAAACCATTAGAAATACAAGACAAGTAGTAATGCAACTTACTTTAAGTAAGATGCTTTGGAGTGATAATATCTTTTTTTAGCATAATCAATATAACATTTTAGGAGAAGACTTGTGCTACCTTAATTATAGTGTATGGATGAATTAGGGACATAAAGTGAGCATGATTAGAAAATCTATCCACTAATATTAGAATAATAAAGAATTATTAGAATATGACAGTTTCTTAATGAAGTATATAAAAATAGAGGACCATGACCTATTAATATAAATCCTTCCTTTATATAGTAAAATAAATGGTTTAAGGGTGCACTCCTACTAATATAAATCCTCCTTTTATATAGTTAAATCTCCATCTTAACCTAGTATTTAAGGGATCCTTAGTATCATCCTCCTCACAACTGGTTCATTAAGCTTTCTTAGCATTACTAACTAAATTCTTTTTCCTAGTCATGTATCATTTAACAATAAAATCATATAATAAGAAGATTGGATAATTATATTTGTTGAGAATGGGTACCAATGTTTTGTTCTATAAGATATATTAGGCTTTGTTGATCTATGTAACTGGTTGTCCTAGTAGGTGCGGTCTTCATTTTTTAATAGCCAACACAATAACCAACCATTCCTTCTCATAGATGGATAAGACTATTTCCTTTCCCTTTAAGACTTTATTGTAATAGGGAATAAGTCTACCCTCTTGTATTGAGCATGCCTCAATACCCTCATTTGAAGCATCACTCTTAATTAAAAATGTTTTGATAAAAATAGGTAATGCTAATGCTAGTAGTTGGTTTACAACCTTTTTAAATTAATAAAGGCTTTTTTGCCATATTATCACACTTAAAATCACTTTATCTAAGTATTCTAGTTAGTGGGCTTGATATAGTGCATATCCTTTGATGAAACTCGTATAACAATTAGTCAAGCGTAAAAAACCTTTTAAGACTTTAATGTTACTAGGTTTGGGCCATCTAACTATAACCTTCGTTTTATCTAGGTCAACCTTAGCCCTTTCTCCTGAAACCATATGATCCAAGTATTTTACCTTTATAAAAGCAAATATGCACTTAGATTTTTTTTTTCTGTAATGAGTTTATGTTGGATAAGTTAGTTAAAAAAATTTGTAAGTGTTTTAAATGGTCCACTTCTTTCTTCCTATAGACTATGTCATAAAAAAAAAAACTAGAATAAATTTTCTTATGAATGGTTTAAATATCTCATTCATGAGCACTTGAAAGGTAGATAGAGTATTTGTTAGCCTAAAGGGTATAATTAGGAACTTATAATGTCCTTGTGAATTTTGAATGTGGTTTTCTAGACATCTTCTGATCTTATTCTGAATTGATGGTATCCCAATCTCAATTTCAATTTGGAAAAGTACTACTACCTATATAATTCATCTAACAACTCTTTCACTACTAGAATATGAAATTTATCCTTTATAGTTTCTTTTCTGAGTGCTTGATAGTTTACACATATTCTCTAGGATTCATTTGACTTTCTGACTAGTAGAATAAGGAAAGAGAAAGGTCTTTGACTATGTTGAATTGTTCCCAACTCTAGTAACTCCTTCACAATCTTCTCGATTTATAATTTTTGGTAATTGGGGTAATGATATGGTTTTATAGTGATAGGATTGGATGATCATGTTTCACAGCTAATGGTAATCTTTTAGGTTCCTAAAAAAACTAATTCAATTCTTTGAAGCAATTCTTAAACCTATGTAAGCTCCTCCTCACTAGGCTTAGGTTTAGTCTCCATTTCTTTAATTTAAAGGACTAACCTCTTTACCACTCTCTTCAATTCTCTTAGAAACCTTAGCCCTTAATCAATTTCTGACTCTAGACTTCCAATCTTCTTAACTCAACCTTCAGCCCATGTAACTCGAATTCCATAGTTTATCGTAAAAAATCCAATAGGAAATGACCTGATATTTAAAATCATTGGACTCGTAACACCATATCACAACCTCCAAGCTAAATCACGAGGCTTGGGCATGAAAGTGGTACCCTTAGATACCAAATTTAAATTTAGAATAGTTGCCTTCACTTTATATTCTCATTCCATCAGCTATTCTTACTCCTATGATTTATGTGTTGTCAAACTTAACCCAACCTTCATGAAAATTATAGGATGAATGAATTTGTGTTTGTTTCCATTATTAATCAATACCATAATTATAAATTTATTGATGATCACATGAACCTTTAAATTTTTCTTTGTAGTCAAGAAGGGGGGCTCTAAATATATTAAGTTTCTTATAACCTCTACAACTCCTTCCTCCTCATTTGCTTCCACTTTTTTAATGACATATAACTTTGGGTCTCTAGATCTATGGCCTGGAACTTGCCATTACATTTAAAACGCATGCCCTTCTCCCTGTTCTTTTTGAACTAGGCCAGGGTTAACTTCTTAAAAGGTAAGTTAGACTTTGTTTCCTCTCTAGGCTAGATGGTTAGAGAGAATTTCCCATAAGAACGCTCACTTCTAGGCTTTTAACTCTTCTAGATGACAATTAAACTTTCCTTTTGCATTCCAGCTAAGCTATACACTGCTAGGTTTGTGGATTTAACATGTGCACACCAATCTTAATCTTCTTCTTGAGTCTTTCTAAAATACTTCTTAGTCTATATGATTCTGATAATCCCCCAACTTTATTAGAGATTAACTTAAATTTATTTTTATAATCCTTAAATGAAGAATTATGTTTTAGATTAATAAGGGCCTCCATAAGATTATCATAGTAAAAAGGCTCAAACCTAATTTATAGAGCATTAGTGAATGAGTCCTAATTGGTGATAGTTCATGTTTTTCCTATCTCTTGAAACTAAGCAATGAGTTTTCCTTCCATATAAAAACTTGCCATGAACAACCTATGTTGGGGATAAGCATTATGGTAATTAAAATAATTATTAGACTTATACACTTAGCCCATGAGATCCTCTATGTTTAATTGAGGGAAGTCTATTTTTATTCAACATCAAAAACTTGTTTCTTGAGTAAGTTATATGGTTTTAAATCATCTTTTCTTACTAATGTGTTTAGGCATTACATTCTCTTAAAGTAAGTTTTGGACAACTATTCTTATTTCCATCTCTTTCTATGTCTAGAAAATGCTGGTAATTTCTAACAATTTCAATATCCTCCTCATCACTAAGTTTGGATGATTTCTATTATGAATGGTGTTTATATCACTCACAATAAGCTAATCTCTTAGGTCTAAATGTTTTGGCTTGTGTTTGAGTCTTAATTTTCTAAGCTTTTTCCTCAAGTCTTTCCTTTCATAAAGAATGGTATAATAGTTATGACACTTCTATCCTCATAATAAGGTATTTCTTAAACTTTCAGTGCCTACCTAGCCTTGTCATAATTGATGTACCTTTTTTCTATGGTAGTATTTATGAATATTTTAGCTTATGTCATATCAATTAAGTCTTACTTTTTGTAATTCCCTTTACTAAAAAGTCCCTTTTGGTTTAGAGGTATGCATTGTTATATTAATTTAGAGAATAGGTCATCATACTCCTTCATTTTCTTTTTTAAAAAGCAAATATGACAAGCTTGTAATGTGTAACAAATTAGGCTTCTAAAGACAACACAACTATTATTATGATGTCTTAATGAGTCAAGGCATTTGCAATACTTATTTCTCTTAATCTGATCAATGGTAGGGATTGTATGATTACCAAATAACTTGATTTCCCCCCATACATTAGATGGTCAAAAATTTCTTTCGCTTTTTTTTTTATATCAAAAGAATACTTTTTATTTTTATCAACCACTTTGGTAACTCTTACATCTTTGATACTAAGTTTGTTAGCCACTTTAAGAATTTTTTAATGCAACCATCTTAAATGGTCTTCCCTTCTTGAGTTTTGCAATAAAAAGTAGCTAATGTTATACTTCCTTAATATTTTGATCAAATTCTAAGTCATTGATTGTATATTTTCAACGTAATTCAAATAGCTAAATGGTTATGTTCCTTTAAGTTGATTGTTTCTCTTTATTTTGCTAACATCTTTTAATAGTGGATATCATCTTTTATAAGGGTATAGATATATAAGTAATTGATTATCACTTCTTTCTCATGTTCCAGTATATTTGATACGATCTAAACAAGGGTTGAATAAGAAAATTTGGATTTTAGCGTAATTATACCTACTATCTAGCTTTACAGCAACAATTATAATTCTTAATCCAACCATTGGATCAAGCAACAAATTTACTCAAAGTTTCCCAAAATATTATTCTATGTTGAAGTGAAATTCTAGGTCAATCGGAGTTTAGGAAAGCCTTGTAATATAGGTTAGAATAAGTTATACAAGTCTTGTTATTTACTTCCCTTTGACTTGTGAACTTTCTATTTGACAATGATCATTTTTTTACAAGGATGTGGTAGCTTGTTTTGAAAATTTTCTAACTCTATACAAGGATTTTTAATAGGCTACAACATAATTTTCAAGTGTGACAAGGATTCATTAATGTTCAAAAGTTCTTTTCTTACAAGGATTTCTTATTCATCCTAATTACACAGACATAAAGGCTAGTGGTATTTAATGACAAGTTGATTTGTTTATTTTAGAGAGTTTTCTAATCCTACAAGGAAGGTTAAATGAAGGCAATAAGAGTTTTCATATTTTGAGATGATTCTTTAAAGGTACAATTCATTATCCTGGAAAAACAAAGAAACTAAAGGTGAGACAATTTCAACAATTAATTTCTTAGCTTATTTTGGATATTTAAAGATGGAAACAAAGACCATGGATTTATGAAATAAACTTGTGTTTTGCGTGATGTAACATGTTTTCTTTGTTGAGACAAAGAATAATATCAAGGTATAATTGACCTTATGACGTATTCTATATACTTTTTGTTTGTGATTTAGTATTCGTTGAGTATCTTATTCCAATAGTGCTGGTGCCATGAGACATGTTTCTATTATATTACACTTTTATCAAACCTGATTTCTTGGTTTTTCGGGAGTTGTATTATCTTCATTGTGGATTGCTTGACCATGTGATTAAGAGGTTCACATCATTATTCTAAAATGAGTTTAATGTTCTCTTGCTTTTCTATAATTTTAGTGCATTTAACTTTTAAAGTCCCAAATATAATAACATAAACCTTATACATATTCTTTTAGATCTTATACAATCATAGCTAAGTCAGCTAATATCACATCTAATGTTTTTTCTATAGAAATGCTTTTCGAAATGAGTCTTTATATCTTCCTAACTATTGATAGAGTTAGAAGGTAATGTAGAGGACCAGTGAAAAGTTGTCCTAGTTAGTGATGAACAAAATAGTCTTAGCTTTACAAAGGGATTTGTTGCACCATTACCACATTGATTAATGAATTTAGTAAAGTGCTTTCTTATAAATTAGTTTTATTCACCACACAATTTTTTAAAATCAACTATTTTATATCTTTACTATTTAGGTGCAACCTATCCACCTTCTCTAGATATGAACGATTATAAATAGGCTTATTTATTCATCCAATTTCTAAAACCATTTTTCTTTAGTGTTGAGCAAACTTAACTTTGCCAATTACCCTCTTTACGGGTTAATCAACACCATGCACTTAGGGTGATGGAGGATTAGGGTTTCTAAGTTGGTCATCAACGTATGGGGCATTTATTTTCCCATCCATATGTTATTTTTGTTGTAGATAAGATTGTTGGACCACATAATTGTCTTGGTATTTCCTATAAACTTATAGAGAAGCTAGGATATTAGAACCAATTATAGTCAAGTTAGTATGCACTTATAGTAGTGTATGGTATATGAGCATGTTATATCTTTTATAAAGTTAAGAAGCTTTCGATGCTCTAATATGGGTGCTTGTGACTATAGAAAATCTTTAGTTTTTCCCCTTAAAGGTTTAGATAAGTAGTGTTATAAACCTATTCTATTTAAACTCATTCTAACTTTGATTGAGTTGATCAAATATGGTTTGTATAGTCTTATTTGCTACCATAATTTTATTATGGTAAGTTGTTTTCTCAAGTTCTTCATCTCCATTTAGATAGTCCTCATATTAGCATAACTTTAATTTACTAGTTGAGAGAAAAATATTCACTTAGGAGGAACAAGTGTAAGCTGACTAGAACTTATCAAAATAGGTTGTGACCATCTAACAACATCATTGTTTCCCTATAAAAGACATGTTTGGGAATAATCTAGAGGCATAAAAGCGCCAATATGCCCTAATGGTTGATACTAGTAATGATGTAAAAAAAATGGGAACATAGAGGGCTGCATAAGGAAATTAGAACTCTGCCTCTATGCATTTTTCTATTGGTGCAAAGAATTAGACGATGAACAATCATCTCATAAAACATCTAATGATGGTTGTTTCACATGAATTTATGGTGATGATGGATTATTAGGCTCCGGGTTAACATCTATTTATTACATTTATTAAATAATCATTAGGTATTGTGACAACAATTTTGCTTGTATTCTTTTTTGGTGGCATGATTGCTAATCATTGAGATAAATGGTAAATCTAGTCCCATTAAGTGTGTCAATCGAGTCCCCCATAATTGATAATTGTGTGATTAATCGCTAACTTGTTTGTTTACCAACTATTAATTCTGTAATTTATTATGCTATTTATTCTTTGTTTTTTCTTTCTAATTAAAGAGAAAGTATAATTATGAATTTATTCTTGAATGGAGACAAATAGCAGCCTTTCAAAACCAAACAAAGTGTGGGAGTATCAAGATTTTAGACCTTAAAAAAAATGACCATCATTCCTAGTAATATAAGTATTGAAAGAAATTGTATAGGTAGGGTTGGCTATCTATCATTTCCAATAACTAAGTGGCCTATTTATATTGGTACAAATTTTGAGTTTTACATAAATATCTAATTCTAATCTCATACATATTTTTTATATATATAAAAAAGTGTCATATCATGTTGTCAAATTGAACTTGCCAAAATAAAATAAAAAAATATAAAAAATTAGAGTTGTCACCTTGTAAATAAAAGACACCAAGGACTCTAATTCAAAGCACTAGTCTTATAGATTTGGATAAAAAGATTAGTTATACCTAATAGAAGATCGACATCACCCTTATTACATCCATTCAAATGAAATGTTACCTTTATTGATTTTTTCTCATAAATCTATTTTTTAGTTAATATTAATTTCCTAATTGTTTTAAGCTCGTTTTCTATTCATATTTTGAATTATTTCTAATTAGTTAAAAAAATCAATGCTAGTCCCTTGAAAAAGATTTGTCAATTTGATTGTTCATGAAAATTTTGACATCAATCATTTTTAAAAAAACTTTAGCTTTCAAGAAAATTTGAAATCGGTCCTTAAAAAAACCTTTTAAAAAAAAACATTCATGAAAAATTTCACATCGATCCCTTAAATAGACATGTATTTCACAAAATTTATATGGAAGGAAACTATCCATAATGCAACTAAGAAAAATCCAGACTGTGTATGTATTTTATATGGAAGGAAGATGCAAACCTAAGACATGAACTTGCTAAAAACAAATGGAAACTTAACCTCTAAAAACTGTTTTTATTTTTTCATGCAACGGGAACTTTAGTGGAATTAAATGGATCCTTGGAGTAAAGTAACAGGTTTTAAGAATGACAATAACATGGTAAGCTGGAAGTTGCATGGCTTACACAAAAAAAAAATGTTTTGATATTGTTTTATAAATATAGTGGACATGGTATACAGAAACTTTATCTCCCTATTTATTTCAAACAAAAGGCTTGGAAGACTTGAAAACTGGTTTCTTATGCAGACTCTTTTTTAATTTGTGTTAGTTTAAACCTGTCATCATGATCTTGAAACATTGCAAGACAGATTCAGTGAAAGACACAAAAGAACCCTCTCATGCAGTAATTAAATTTCTCTAGATTTGCAGGATAAGAAGCTTACGTGCACAGAAAACAAAAAACAAAAAACAAAAATCCATAGCTGGAGTGTTTTTCTGTTCACAAATCCGTTTTCTTTCAGCATCACAGTACATTTCCCCTCACAGTGTTTTCTTTCTCGCTGATGTTTCTTAGATAGTACTGAATTGCAGGGTTTCAAAAACAAGATTTCGAGTTGCAGCAACACGTTATCAACTGGATTATGCTCTCATGACCAAAAAAACCAACGATGATGACTTCTGTAGACCCTTAACTTTTTTTATTGGGTTTATCTTTTCTTAAGATCAACGGATGGGTATTGCTTAACTGTTGATGATGTAATTCTTGAGTTGAACTAACGTAATTCAATGGTTTATTCCGTCTTCATCAAAGTATTTAAAGTGGGATCAAGTTAAAGCGGCTGCAGACGAAACATGGCTGGCTCTGTCAATGATGACATGCTCGAACCTCTTGAAACTGGGAAGGCTTGAAATCTTGGGTTTCTGGGCTTAAACCAATGTCCAGATTCTGTCAGAAGATTACCATCTGCCGTTTCTTGGGCTCAATTAGACCTACAGCCCATTTGTTTGTATACTCGTTTTTCTAACTCATCCTTTATTTTAGTTTCCTCTACCTGAAATTTTCACCTGAATGTTGCTCCTGGATCCTGGGGAATTTCAACCTTAAAGCTCCCTGGAGGCTGCTGTATAACATTACTTACCTTTCTTATTACAAATATGTGGGCGAGTAGATAGATTTTTTCTGGTTCTTTTGGATACGCCAATGCATGTTGGACTACATAATGAGAACAATGCGTTCTGTAAAATTGCCTCGAAACTTCATTGAAAGAAGATTACACACACTGGCGCTGTATTAAGTCAAAGAAGATTACACACACTGGCGCTGTATTAAGTCAAGAGAGTGTGTAAATAGATTGGTTCATATCCAGTGTATTTTAAAGAAATACCCTTATGGGATGTTTTTGAGATTTTTCTTGGATATATGTTATAGGATGATTAGTTCATTAGCTATGGCCTATAAGAGTATGTTGTATTATTGTTAAAGCCCTGCCTCATGATCGGCAGCGGCACCAATCTTTTGTAGAGTAAGCTTTTGGACACTGATCACATTATAAAGTTCATGTCAATGACGATCATTCACAGGAATAGGACACACTATTTATCTGCCTTGAAGGTCTTGCTAATCCTCCTGCCTTCTGATAACACTTCTTTTTTTTGCTTCTTTTCTACTCTTTCTTGTTTTCTCTCCTTAGAATTTTCCTCCACACTCTGTCTGTCTCTTCATGTTTCCTCCTGTGTGTCTCACCGTATAAGCCTGCAGGGATGGAAGGGTATTTATAGGTTAACCTTCAGGGGTTGTTGAGGCGGTGATTTGGAGTAAAGAGGGCTACAAATCTGGGAATTAAGGCCGATCGTTGGCATGCATTTGGAACAAATTTGGGGATCGGTTCAGGGAATCAATATTCATGGTTCTTCGAATTTTGATTGGAACTGGGGTGTTAATGAAAAGAATCGAAGATATTTTGGGCCATTCGAAGATCAATTATGGCTTGGGAATTGAAGGAGAAGATAGCGACTCGGGCTAATATAACGAGAAACTTTTTTCCAGAATAGAAGAGCAATAGAACGACATGTCGTTCCTTTCAAAGTGGAATGATATTTTGTTCTGGGGTTCCGACCACGCGATGTTTCACTTTGAGTGGAACCACACGTCGTTTACAGTTAAAATTAGGGTTGTGTAGAAAATCCAATTTAGTCCCTTGATTTCGACCTTTTTTTGGTTGTAATCCTTGGTTCTCTAGATTTTTAATTTAGAACAATTTGGACTTTTATGTTCAAACTTTCTTTTAATTAAACCCTCGGTTAACCAACTTTAAACCCCGAAATTGTCTTATTTTATAGTTGGTTCTTGATTTGTAATTTTAACCAATTTGACTCTCTATTTGATTTTATTCTTTAATTAAATTTTTAATTGACTCTTAAATTTGATCATTTATTTCAAATTCATCATTAGTTCTTATAATCTTAGTAAAATTAAATCAAATTAAGCTATATTTCTTCAATTGAGTTTCCAATTATAACCCCAACCATCCCTGGATTTATTTAAACTTTTCAAACTTAAAGACTTATTAAACTCAATTATTGGTCAAATTTTGCTCCCAACTATATTTTTATCTTTTGAAATTTTTTTCTAACTTAATTTAACACATAAAATTAAATAAAAGTGACAAATAAAAAAAGATTAAAATTGACATGATTTATTAGAAAGGCCATATTTGGATTTAATTTTTTTTTGAATATATATAAAAAAATAAGGGGTAAAAAATTAGGTTATGACAAGAAGATTACACATTGAATTCTAATACAATATAAACTTCTCTTCATTGATAATAATGTCAATAATAATGAATTATGAGATATATTTTGCTCATTTAAATTTGTTTTTCACATGACCATCCATTGATGAGTTATTTGGAACAAAGCCCATGTTCTTTCTTGTCATCTCATCTCTTTTGTTTATCTTGCAAGCTAACCTGGTTGTGTCCAATGGATCATGGTAGGGCCATTAAGCATTAAGTAAGGATTTAAGACCAACTTTGTCTTCATAAATTGAAATGGCCTTAATTTCAATTTTTTTTTTATTCTTTTAGGTCTAACACCTTAGCTAAAATAGGAAAAAGTTTTTACAAATTTTATGGTGAAAAGTGTAAGCTAAAATATAGATTTTCACAAAAATATTACAATCTAAATATTTATATGAAATATATTAGTTTCATATCAAAACAAAACTATTGTGCAAAAAAAAATGCTTTATTAAAAAATAATAGATCTATGTATGGATGTTTGACTTACGATAAGATTCACATTAAAGTTATATCTTTTTGAATAATCATATGAGTTTAACATAATAAGATGTTGTAACCTACTTCTACCATCTTACTTGCCTAATGGTTTTGAAAACATGTGGAAGTAATTCATCTTTGAAAATCTCATGACACAAGGAGATGCTACTTTATTTTATTTTCTTTTTTTAAAATGAAAAATAATATATTTTGACTCTACCTTGATTAAGGTTGGCATAGAAAGAGGACGAGTGAATGATTATATCCAGTCTGTGTTTAGGTCAAACATGTTAACTTTAAGGACAATGCATGGCCTAAAAGCTTGATCGTTTCTTATATAAAGCATTATGCAAAGCAAAAACATAAAATGTTTTTTTTTATATATATATGAGTTTTGTTAAGTATATTATTCCAAAAAAATATAAAACTCTAGATTTATCATGTATTTTAAAGAAGATTATAAAGAAAACCTAGTTTGCATGCTTATTATGCTCACATGTTTAACATATAAATATCAAAAAGTTATTGTGAATAAGAGATGCATGGACAATTATATCATAATCAAAATATGATTCTAAATTTAAGAACACACAGAGTAACAAAGTGTAGATCTAAATTATCATGTTTTTGCTTATTCAAAAGTTGGTTATGATATTTTATCTCAAGTTAAAGATACAACCCATTTATATATGTTTGAAAAACTCAATTTTTTTTGTTGTGTAAGTTATATTCTATAACCTAAAGAAATTTATCATTTCATTTTTCAATTCACACACCCATAAGGATAGTATGAAATTCACATATTAATTTTAACAATAATATTATACATAATAACAATATTGAAAGAATAAAGTACATTCTGAAGGTTTTTTCTTTTTCCTTTTGCTTTACAATGCTCGTGTAAGGTTAAAGGATCTTATAACTCCCTAATTCCAACTTAGGTTTGCATTTGACAAAAGAATTGTTTTTCTCTTAAAAATAACTTCTTGAGACGGATAGGTGAGCACTATTTTGGTTAAGATGATGCTATGAGACATTCGAAAGACCTTAGTCTTGAATAAGGTGAGTCAATATCAACTTTAAAGATCTTAGTTAGCTAGAAAGTACTAAAACGAAGCAATATATATATATATATATATATATATATATATATATATATATAAGTCTGGTTGTTGTAGGTTATCTGAATATTTCTCAAGGGTAGATGTTCAGACTCAACTGTTGGTTCACTGGTAAGATTTCATATAAGGGTTTTGGATCTTGATGTGACCGGGCATGCATGTGTGTGTGTGTGTGTATTTGGAGAAAGAGGGAGAGATGTTTAAAGAGTTTAATTTTACTTTTATTTTTTAAATTTAAAAAGATCTCCTTATATTTAAAGTATGATGAGGTGTTATTTATTTATAGAGGTTATAATGAGATGAGGGAAAAATGTTTTGGATCAGGGTTAGGGTTAGCGAAAATAACCCAAAACATATAAGGACTTAAAATTAACGTTATAGGGATGGACAACCAATCATCCGTGTGCACTGATTTTTGGCACTACTCATGGATGTTTGGCGGTCCTCTAACATCGACTAATGAATACTAAATTTAATCGATAATGATAAGGTTCCAAAAAATCTAAGTTGTTTGGAGGTAAGGCTTATATCTTAAATAATCAGTTAATCTCTTAGTTCTGACAATCTAATCCATTCTTATTAGCCAAGATGGCTAAAGGCATGTGCCTGATACCAGCAAAAGGTCTTATTTGGTAAATTTAAAAACTTTTTAATGATTAAGTTAGTGATTTTTTGAGAGAAAATACAATGATATTACAAAAAGATGCTGTAGAAATAAGTATGTAGTAGAGAATGGAGATTCTAAACCTTTTATTTAAAAGATTCATGGCCTATTTATAACTCATATGTCTTTTTATGAAAATGAGAGGCAAAAGTATAATATTATCCTGATGGTATTAAAAAGAGAAAATATACTTGACACATGTATTCATATGGATGGAAATATAGTGGGTCCTTAAACAACTTTTACACACTATCTCTTACTCAACATTAATATCGATGAAAATATGGTGAGTCCTTAGAGAAATTTTATACGCCTAATAAGTGTAAGATCCAAAATATAGTTGTACCTAAAAGAGATGGGTCCTTCATTTCCTTGAGCTTAATGGACGTACATCATTCCCTTGGTTGAGACCAATAAAGTTGGGTCATTTTTTTGGTTAAGCATAAGGGAGGTTGAGTTTTGTAGAGGGTTTTTTGGGCCCTTCAATTTGAGTTTATCAATAGTCCCCAAAGTCTTTGTGATGTTTATATGCAAAGACTTGTAAAAGTATCTGGTATGACGAGTTTATCAAATTTGTTTGCACGAGAAGCAAGATGAAAACCCAGTTAATATACTAGAGAGCCTATGTGTAGGGGTATGCCCCATGTTTTAGAAAAGAATTTCTAAATATATAGAGGTGAACCATGAAGGAAGCCATACTTAAAAAATTTCCAGGTGGGTTAGTTGAAACCATAGAGGAATCGATACTTAATTTTTATAATAGAAAGAGAAATCCAAAGAGGGTGAGCCCATATTTAGAAATTTTTCTAAGAAGGTAAGAGGAACCTATGGAGGGTGGAGCTTGTGCTTAGAAAATTTCCAAGTGATTGAGGGGAAACCAAGGAAGGTGAGTCTATATTTAAAAATCTTTCTAAGAGGCTATTGATGCCCATACTTGAAAATTCCCAAAGGGCGAAGGGGACGTACCCATGTCGACACCCATGCTTAGAAAATTTTATAAACAATGAGGGGAACCCAAGAAGGGTGAGCCTATACTTAGAAATATTCTAAAAGGTTGAGGGAAGTGAATCCCTATTGACATCCATACTTAGAAAAAATTTTAGGGGCGGAGGGAATGTACCCATGTCGATGCTCATACTTAAAAAAGTTTCTAAGAGGCGAGGGGAACCCAAGGAGGGTGGTGTTATTGTACTAAGGAGACCAAGTCAATCCCTTTCTTGGAGAATTATTATATTTGTTTAAGAGATGGAGACTTGTGGCCTTTCTAATGATGACATGGGGTATGAGAGCCCTTCATTAGAGAGAGAGAGAGAGGCCAAACCTAAAAGTAGGAGATTCAAAATCATCCTTGGAGATAGGATGTTTGAGAGCCTATTTAGAGAGTTGTGTGTAGTTCTATGGGTTCCAATTAACCTTAGTGGTATAAATTTTTCCATAAAATGTGGGTACTGTTGCTTTGTTGAAATTGGCCATCTCAAGCTATCATGAAGGGTGGAGAAACCACACTAAGGAGAACCTTTTCCAATGAGATTGTGTAGTTGCACTAGGGAGAACCTTTTCTAGAAAGATTGTGCAGCTGCACTAGAGAGGGAGAACCTTTTCCAATGACAGTGTGCAGCTGCACTAGAGAGAACCCCATCCAATGAGATTGTGCAATCGCATTATCGAAAACTCATTCCAAGAAGATTGTGCAATCGCACTAAGAAGAGCCTCTTCCAAGGAGATTGTGCAAAAGTTCAGAAGCCCTCATTAAAGATATATAGATAGAAAATGTATGTCAAAGAGACAATTATTTTAATTTAAAATAAACTTACTTTCTATCAAGAACAATATAGCTTGAGGTGATTTGTTGGACTTTAGGTAGCCCTCTCATTCATCCCTTGAAGAGTGGTGTTACTGCATTAGGAAGATCCCTAGTCAACCCTTTCTAAGGATAGGGATGTTACAGGTGCCAATATTTACTAAGCTACAAAACTTGATTTTACCCTTGATTGACCAACATAACTCTCATACCCCATGTCATCCTAACCTTTCTAATGATAGGGTGTTATTGCATTGGGTTGCACTTGGTTGATAAGTTGTTGGAAGTTTGAAAGGGAAAAGGTGTTGATGGTAATGGGTAGATCTATCAAGCATTTTAGCTCAAGTGTTTTATGGTTGTGTGTTATGGAATGACTTGGAAATGTCATCAGAAAGAAACTGATGGTTTTTTTTATTTGTTTCCCACAAACGGTGTCATAACTAAATCTTGGATCCCTAAAATTATTTATAAATATATACCTTTTATTATTTTATTGTTATTAAAATGAAATAAAATTTCAGGAAACAAGGAGACAAGCTTTAAATCGCAGAAGATCAAGAAGTTAGAAGAATGACCAGATTGGGACATTTTGACAAGATAGGCTGAAGAAAAACTTAATTTAAGACAAAGTTTAAGGTTGAAATATTATTTGACCAAAATTAGAAGAATTAATTAAGTTTGAGAACTTAATTAAACTTTTAATTGGTTAAATTAACTTTATTAAGGAGTTAATTGAAGCAAAATTAAGTTTAAAAGTCAATTTGGCCAAATTTGAAAAAATTAGTTGAGTTCAAGGATTTATTAAAATTATAATGAGTTTTAAGAATTCAATCACGGACTTAATTGATGGGAAATTAAGTTTTGAGGCCTAATTCGGGTCAATTCATAAATATTGGAAGAATAGGGACTCAATTGAAAATTTAAGGAACTAAATTGGTGTAATCAGGGGTTCAATTGAAAGAAATTAAAAGTTTAAAGGATGTTGGAGGGTCAAGATTGAAGACTCTCATGACCAAGGACCAACTGGTATAAAACGCGTAGCTTTAGGGATTAAAATTGATCAAAATAAGGGTCAATTTGAAAGAAATTAAAAGTTCAGTGATCAAATTGAACAAATTGAAAACCAAAGATGAATTTAAAAAAAAAGCAATTGAATCAGAAGAGACAATTTAAAATCTTTAATGGTACGATTGCATAAATTAAAAAGTTGAAAGGCCAATTAAGGGCACACGTGATGAAATTGAAACAACAAGGACCAAATTGAAGATTACTCAAAATCCCAATTAGAGAACCTTAATTTCTAGGGTTTAAACAGACGATGTGTCATCTGCCTTTATTCCCAACCGATAGAGCTGAATGAGTTGCCACCTTCAAACAACTAAACATGGCGACTCCAACCACCTCTTGGACTCCAACCATCATTGATCGATAGAGGAGTTTCCCTTCTTCACGGTGGTGCCACCCTTGTTCGATGTTTGTACCCCACCTGCCATGTGCAAACCCTCAACTTCTTGTCCCAAATCATCTTTAACTGATTCAAAAATCTTGACAGTTTTTCATCCAACTTTGAATCAATGGCAAAGAGTTATACGTCTCCCAATGCAGTGTGGTTTGATTCTAATTGAAGAAAAACATCCCCTTTATAATGTTTATGGTTTAATCTGTTCCAATAACTTCTCATCTGCCACGATTAAATCAAATAAGAGGCACCTCTAGTCAACCATTTTTTGATATGTTTTAGCTTTTTATTTTCCAACTCTTTCTAAAAGCTCCCAAAGGTTGTTAGGGACCTAGACATAAGAAAAATTGAAAGGAAAGAGATGAAAAAACAATCTATAACATAATAGATAAGAGAATCCTCTATATGCTAGTTTTAACCAAGGATGAAAGATAGTTTTATAACCTCCTGCCCTTGAAAGACTATAAAAAGGAAGAGAAAGGACAGAGGAGAGGATGAAAGGAAGAGACCTGAAAAAAACACATAAAAGAAAAGAAAAGTTATATAACAATCTCTAGACCTTTTAGAATAAAAAAGAAAGGGAAAGAAAGAAAAGAAGTGCCAAGAAAGGAAGGAAGAGATTCTTGGTCATTTAAAGCTCGAATAGAAGCTAGAAATTTAGTGGAAATCAACAAGGAATCATGAGGAAATCCATTACTCTTATTGATTATGTAAGTTTTCAACCTTTGATGAAGGTGTAGAGCTCAATTCACACACCCCTCTCCTCCCTTTTAATCCATATTGTAGACTGTTATTTGGTGGCTTAATGTTTATTTTTCTGGTTTTAACAAGTTAATGTTTAAGTTTAAATTCATCTTTGTTTTTTCTTGGATTATTGAGTAGATATATGTTCTTATTTGAATGATGTTTGTTTTGTTGTGTCATGAGTATCATCTTGATGAAATTAGTTGGTTTAGATGCTAGGTTGTCAAGATTTGATGTTATTTTGATTATTTTAGTATGTTTGTTAAGTCATTTAAGGTATTTTTATGTTTGTTGTTGTTTAGGTCTGTTTTATGGCCTATAGCTATCATAAGTTTATGTCTTTGTAGCTTAGAATGTGTGATGGATTAATGATTTTAGCTTGTTAGCTTTCTAAAGGTTTTTGTTAGGAGGTTTGAGCATGACATTGTTACATTTGATTTAAGGGTTTTAAGGTTGTTTAAAGCATGTTCTTGTCTCCTAAGTTTTGCTTTAGTCTTGTGTATTGTTGAAATGTTTAGTTTAAATCCAAAATTGCATATATGAACTTGTTGTTTTGAAGTTTGGACTTTATGTATGAAAAATGATTTGATGTTGTTTATTGTTGATTTTGATTCAAACATGTTTAGTTTTGATAATATGGTGGGTTGGGACTAAAAATAGTATGGTTTAGAGGTCAAAATGCATGTTTCTAAGTTTTGGCAATGGTTCATTCTTTCTAGACATTTTGGGTTTTGTTTTTCATGTTATTCCAAGAACATAGCCGTGTCTTGGTATTTTGGATTTGATATGTTTTGTTTCTTGGCATAAATATGTTAGGTCATCATCTTTAGCAAATAATCAAAGAAATTTCAAAGACCATTTTCAATTAATTTTTTTAGTCTCTCGCATATTTTTTTGGCCTTTTTATTTAATATTAGGATAGTAAACTTATATTGTGAGGTACTGATCCAATATTAAAATACATGCTTTTCATTGAAAAATTCAAAAAAATCATAATTTATTATTTAAAAAATTACCAAAAAATATGTGTTTTATTTGTGTGCATATGGCCGAATATCTCAAAGATAAAATCTTATTTGCATAAAAATAATAAAGGTACATGGCATGATTTTGCATTGTTAAGATAAAAAAAATAGTTTTTACTTTCAATGTATTTTTTTTATTTCATAACTAGTTTATTAAAGCCATAAGAATTTGTCTTGCATTTAAAAAACAAATACAAAAAAAATTATTTTGGTTTCATTTTACATTTGGAATTATGAACTTATACGTAAGATATATTCCCGATACTAATATAGCTTTCTTCCCTTTTTATGCATAGACTTTAGAATAACTAGGTTTAAACTTTATAACATAATGACCTTTTTACTAACAAAGACTTTTCTTAAACTTTAGACAAATCAATGGTTAGAAAATACAACAACCTTAGTTTTTGTAGATAAATAGCAATGCAGCTTACTCTAGGTAAGGTGTTTTAAAGGAAATACGTCCCTCCTATTCACAACTTGTCCCTTTTATTCAGACTCTAGCATACCAATAGATTTTCTAGTGATCATAATACTAGAAGGCAACTCTTATTCCTTTGGTTTCATTAATAAAGGACAAGAATTCCTTATTTTTTCCACCCACACCCTTTCACGCTAATCTCGCTCCTGGAGGACGGTCATTGCAACATCGCACACATGCGATATATGGCGTCAATAATGAGGTTCCATAAAATCCAAGTTACTTAGGAGCAAAAATTATGTCTTGGATAATCGGTTAATCTCTTGGTTCTGATAATATGATTCATTCTTCCTAGTCAATGTGTCTAGAGTGGGTGTCTAATATCTACAAAAGATTCTCTTTTGTGAATTTGAAGACTATTGGATGATTAATTCAGTGACTTTTTTAGAGAAAATGCAATAAAATTACAAATAAATAATCTAGAAATAAATACATAGTAGAGAATAGAGATTCCGAACATTTTTGTTTAAAGAATTCATGGTTTATTTATAGCTCATGAGTCTTTTTATGAAAAAAAAAAAAGTTAAAGTGTAATATTGTCCTGATAATATTAAAAAGAAAAAAATATCCATGATATATGTATTAATGTGGATAGAAATATAATGGGCCTTTAAAGAAATCTTACACAATATATCTTATACAACATTAATATCAATGAAAATATAGTAGGTCCTTAGAGGACTTTTATACACCTAATGAGTTTAAGGAAAGTATGATCCAAAATGTAAATGTGTCCAAAATACATGGGTCTTTCCCTTATCTGAGCCTAAGGGGAGTTAGGTCCTTTTTCTTGGTCGAGCTTAAGAGGAAGTGGGTCCTTCCATAAGTTGAGTCCAAATAAGGGTGAGGTCCTTCCCTTGACTGAGCAAAAGGGAAGTGGGTCATTCTCTTGGCTGATCTCAAAGGAGATTAGGTTTTATAAGGGGGATTTTGGGCAATTAAATTTGGGTTTATCATATTTTGAGGATTCCAATTAGCCAACCTTGTAATAATATATGCATGTACAATATATGAGATGTTTTGCATTTTTATCATTAAGGATGAATGCTTATGTGATTATTTTATATTTTAGAGGGATCTTTTTTCTATTTCACAACCAAAGCACCACCTAGGATGCCACATGCACCTACTTGTTTCAAGTTTGTCATGAAAGTGTAAAACACTCTTCCTATAAATTTTTCTCTTTATTTTAGTCATGAGAAGGTTTTATTAGAGCCCCTAAGTTGTTGTGACAAAGCAAATACATCCCTGATATATGCATTCTCATTCTTAAACAAATGATTTACTTTAATCCAACAATGGAAATATCTCACTACAATCTTTAAATTCTTGTGTTATTATGATCACACCCTTAAAATTGAAAATTAGGTGTCTCTACTATGATAAAATAAGAATGCACAATAAAAATAAAATAAAAGTAAGAACTCATCATTAACCCAACATCAACACTACAATCATATATCAATTTATAAATTTAGTCTTTCCATCATCCTCGAGTAAGGAGACGGGACAGGTAAACAAATCTCCAGACTCAATCTCATAATAACATAAACTATGATCATCAAATATAATCTAGTCAATATCAATTAATCAATGCAACACAATTAAAGTTAAGGATTTGTTACCAAAATTGATTACTCGATGGACTAAATAAAAGATTTAAAGATAGAAGTTGTGATGATCAACACATTTGTTCTTCATCATTGCTATAGTGGTTGGATTAGATATGATTTAAGTCAATGAAGGAGGAAAGTCAATGGATATATAATGAAGTCATCACATAGAGGCTAAACATTTTTATCTCATAAAAAATATCATTGAACTCATTGAAGGGGAGATTATGTCTTGAATGTTGATGATTCTATAATCAATATTGATGGTTGGACAATGTTGTTGCTTGAACAATGTCATCTAATGCAAGGAAAGCTCTTATCTATATCAAGTGTTACTTATTAGAGAAGAACTATGATAGAGGATTGTGTTTGGAAAACTTTGAATTTTTATTTTTAACATTTGCTAATTTTGTATTTTTATAATTTTTTGAAAAAAAAGATATTATGGAGGAAGACAATACTTTAAACTAAAAAAAAATAGTATAAAAATTTTATTTTTCCATCACACTTAGATGCATCGTGGATGACTTCATTTTCATCATGTTTTAGTACTTAGGTCCTGAAATATGAGAAAAAAAGTCATTGAAAAAGGATGAAGGGAGAGACAGTTCTAGACCAACCACATTTTAGCTATATAAAAAAACTAAAGTTTGACGTCAATGGGTTCATCTTGAAAAAGGAAAGTTTTATGGAGGTGATTTGAAACTTTAATTCTTTTTAAAAAAATAGATCATGTCTTAAAAAGCTTTTTTATTTGATATTTTCTTATGAGATTTTAGACTGATTTTAAATGCCATATAAATAGGGTTATTAAAAGGTTATTAAAGTTTGTGTGGTGTTTTATTATATATTTTTAGATGAAAATGAGTTTAATATTGGGTTTTGTAGGTTAAAATGACTTAATGCCTGATTTTCTAGGCATTAAAGGTGGCAACAAATGGTTGTAGAGGATGGCATGTCACTTGGTCAAGTAGACGACAAGTCGTCCATTATATTTTTTTTAAAATATTATTTAAGATGGATAGTTTTCTAATCGCTAACGCACTTGAGCTTTCTTCCTTAAGGCAAAGCACACAAATCCATCCTTCCAAACTCATTCATGTTTGGTCAACTTCTCTTTTTTTTTTTTCTATAAATTTTATAATAAAATTCTATCTAAAAAAACTATTAAAATGATATTTTGAAAATCATCCGATAATGCCATAGTTTTAAAAAATGATTAAAGGTTTTACGGTAATGTTAACAAATACTTTATGTATTATTATATGTGAAATTGAATTATTAGATCCTTTATGTTTTTATATAGTCACATTAAAATAATCAAGATAATGTTTTGTTTCTTTGTTAAAAATTACTTTTCAGATCATGATAAATTTTTATACGAAGAACCAACCTTTTTTTATATAAAAAAGGAATTAATAATGAAAAAAGAAGTTTTTTTTTATGAAGAAATACATTTTCTTATAAATCTAAACCATTTCAATTCTTATAAATTTATATTTTAATTTCTTTAGGATTGTATTAAAAAAAATCCATAATATTGATGAAAAACTCATGGTCATGTTAAAAAAAAATGCATAAATAAGAACACATAATATTTTTTTTTTAATAAATACATTTTTCTTTGGAATTTAAATCACTAAAATCTTTCAATTATTTATTTTAATATTTGTAAAATTAAATAAAAATAGGTTTTGAGAATAGTTATGCAGCATCACATATTTGTAAAAAACTAGTTCTCTTCCAAATTAGGTAAGTAATGATCGTATTAATGGAGAATACTAGATATTTTTAAACGAACTTAATGATTGTTCATATGGGTAGGAAAGGGTTTTATATGGAAATATTCTTAATAGATTTTGTTCTTGATATTAAGAGTAGGATTTTAGTTGAATAGTGTTTAGAGTAAAAATAAACATTTATGTATTGAGCTGATAAAAATAGTGAATGGTCATAACAAAAAAAGAAAAGGCGAGTTAAAATTGATTATGAAAATTAAAATCAACCAAGTTTAAAAAGTCTTAATCGACCAAGAAAACTAAGAAGTAATTGACTAAACGACCAAGATTCATGATTCACCAAAGGAAAATGATTGACCATAAGAGTTTAAGTGTGCATAAATAACCAGAAGGTTCAATTCTACTTAGAATAAAAGTCCTACATGTATTAAATTGATTAGAGTTAAAGATTAAGAATGATTGATGTGGTTATTAGTAAGAACATAAGATATAGGTTAATTTATAATATGGCTTCTCAAGTAATCTTTTTATCTAATATGGGTAAGTCAATATTGTATTAGATTAAGTATCTATATGAAACTTGAACATTGTAACAAGATAAATACGTCATTCTAGCTATTAAGAAAGATGATTAGCCTCACATATGCATTTTCACTATAATTTTTTTCCTTTAAAGATGTTTTATTGCTTTCTTTATAGCTTTTATTTATTTTACTGCATTTTAATTCTTATAACTTCTTTCTCTTCTTCTGCATAAACTTGTATTTTTCTTTACGTGATGTTGCTTCAAAGTTGATCACCTTTTCTAAAGGTTTGAGTTTTAAAATCTCCATTCTCTACTTAATTTTGCAAGGTTACTCCCTATTTATCTCAAGATTATGTTTCTTATTGCGTATTTTTATCATTTTTAAAATATAGAAATGGTTAATTGTAGCATATTGATCTCAATGATATCTAAATGATTAATATTTTTACATTATCATTAGGATAAGATACAATATTTTCTTAAAAAATCATTAAATAAGTCTTTAAATAAATATACAAGTAAACTTGTCATTGTTGTATTAGGTGAGCAATTAGTATAAGTAATAGAGAGAGAGGCTAGCTATTTAGTCATGACAAGCTTGATAATCCACCAACTTCTTAAATTCTAATGGATCAGCCGATATTAGACATGCCCAGAGATGGGTTTTATTACTAATTCATCAATCCAACATAAAATTGCTTTTGGTAACACTTCTGGTATTCTTATGAAATTTATCATGTTTCTATTGATTTCATTAAGGACATCACCACAAACCATACCTTATATGTAGCCATATGCATATCTATTTTATGGATCTAAAGACGTTGTATAATGGTCAAAATCAGCTATGGAAAATTAAAGTCAATCAACCATAGTTTCTTCTAAAATAACATCTTATTATCAACATATAAATCTCTCTCACATTGATATATACGCTTTTTAGATAGAGATTGAAAATGTAACAAACATGACCTACCACATATAACATTGGGTGGTCAATCAAACCATGTAGACCATATCTCATAAGTTGAATCTGATACAAAATGAGCTATATTAGAATAGGCTTGGTAATGCATGGTCTTATACATTTCGATGGCATAATCTAGGAAGTTTTGCAACCATAAACACTCTAGTATGAGTGTTTTAAACAACATACCTTATACAAGATGGATCTTTTAGCGTATCAGACAACACAACAAATATAGCCAATTTTAGGTATGATAACCACTAACAAATTAGTCACTCCCTAGGCATACAAACAACTATAGGCTAATTTCTTGGTCTCAAAGAACTTTTATCCCTTCCTACAACCTACTACTGGCCAATTTCAGGCTCAATAAATTGCCTTACTATAAGGTAATCTCAATCATTTTTATACCATAGGGACTTGTTATTGACCAATAAGTAAGAGGAAAATACCTAATTAGTTACTTAAACAAGGTTGTCATGACCCATTAAATGACCAAATAAAGGTTTGGTAAGGAGTTTGAAAGTGATAAATAGTAACTAATATTAGTCATGAGTGATTAAGAAAATATAGGGCACTTGACCTATTTTTCTTATGTAATAATTGCAATGACTACTCTTGAGTTAAAAGTACTTCTTGGTAAAGCATAAATATAACGGACTAGGCATGATCGACCATGATAAAGGTTATAGTTCTTCACTAATGCTATTACATATGAGAGGTAAATTAATCACTATAAGGCTAAAGTATTAACACAAGAAAATCATGATGAACATATTTGTGAAGTATATAGGTACCCCACTTATCATATAATTTTACCTAATGGAGATGATTTAGAGGGTAAAAGCTAAACATAACTCTATTGACAAGGAATGGTATAAGATTAGCCATAACAAAAGTCATCAAATCTCAATGATAAGGATAAGGAAGTGGATAGAGATTGTCAATATCTCCTAAACTTGGAAACAAGATAACTTACCATTACTTGAATCACATGTATTAATTAACACATAAGTAAGCTAAATATTGACAATTTAGTTGCCATAAACTCTATTAGAAGGTTTTTTTTATTTCATTTTTGTTTTTTCAGTAAGAGAAAATAATATAAAAGTTAATGACTCTAATCAATAAGGATCAGGATATAAAATAGTCTTTAATAATAGTGATATCATCACTGTGAGAATTGTTGTTTAATCAACTATTACTCATATCTAATATGGATGTAATGATACACAAAGTAGTACAGACTCTATGGTAGAACAATACACTAAAAAGTGAAGATAATATTAAACTAAATATTATATGAAGATGCATTAAAATATAGGATTTCTAAATTATGTGAACCTTGTTGATATAGAGATTCAAAAATCCATGATTAAATCAATCCTTCCAAAAAAAAAGAAGCTAAATTCAGGCTTAAAAAGCTAAGTTTGACATAATTATAACCTATATTGAGACACCAAGACTATAGAAACTGAACTCTCATCCAATGCCTAAGAAGAGACGCAAAAGAGTAGTATGAAAGACGTCATGAAGCTTGGTTAATTATTTGATAAGTCCAAGTAGTTCAATGAAAAACTAAATTAAAAGAATTCCTCTCACACACACATAATAGATGTGGTAATAGTGTATTGCAAAATAATATTTACACTTGAAATAAAGTAAGCTCTAGTTTACCTAATGGGTTATATTCAATCCAAATTAAAAATAAGGCTCAAAGTATCTCAAATAAGACCCAAAACATGAAAAGTAATAAAAATAATAATTCTAAAAATTAATGCTAAGTTGTTGCACACAAAGAATAAAAAGAAATAATTGTTGAATGAAATCCTTTCTTGAAAATGATTTTTGGCCAAAATATGTGTAATGTCACCCCTTTGGAATCCAAAACAAATAAGGAAAACTCTTGTAATTAATTCTTCCTTAAACTCCTATGTTTCCACACATAATAAGGAATCTTCTCATAGTTTGCAATCCATAGAACACATGAAAACATAAAAACCCCATAGTCGGTGAAACTAATAAATGCCTAGAAGTAAATGGATCAGACTCTTTTTGTATATAGATTAAGTTGACTAGGGTCTGACCATCACTTACTGAAGTTGTAGCCTCTTGAAAACTCTTATTCGCCTAAATACTCTGAATAAACTCATTAAATGCATCTTTGATCTTCTTTTCCTTTGATCTTGTAATTGGCCCAACTAGAACTTCTAATCGATCCTTTGGTGTAGTTTGAATCGAATCATCCCCCCTAAAAAAAAAAAGAATTTGACCTTAAATCATCACCTATATAAAACAAAAGGAGATAAGAAAAAACATTAAAAGTAGCTCTAACACCATATTCATCTGATAGATCCATTTTATAGGCATTGACATTAATTCTTTTAAGGATTTGGAATGGACCATCTCCTCTGAGGATCAATTGATATCTTCCATGTTCAAGAAACCTCTTCTTACACATATGCGTCCAAACTCAATCATTTGGTTCAAATATAACCTTTTTATGACTTTTATTAGCTTTAAATGCATATTTCTCATTATTTTTTAGTATTTGTCGCTATACACTCTCATAAAGAGCCTTCACTACATATATTTTTGTATTTCCATTAAGATTAACTCTTTCATCAATAGGTAAAGGAATCAAATCCAAAGGAGTTAAAGAATTAAAACCATAAATAATTTTAAAAAGTAAATAATTAGTAGTAGAACACACACTTCTATTATATGCAAATTCAACAAACAACAATTAATCTTCCAGATTCTTTAAATTATTTTGAATTATAGTTCTTAGCAACGTAGTCAAATTCCTATTAACTATTTTAGTTTGACCATCTAGTTATGGATGAAAAGTAGAGAAAATAACATTTTTCTTCTCAACTTACCCCTATAAAACCTTTCAAAAGTGGCTAAAAAATTTAACATCACAATAAAAATAATAATGCTTTTATAAACCTTATGAATCCAAACTACCTAAAGAATAGGTCTACCATGTTAATTGTATTATCAGTTTTATAGCAAGATATCAAATGTGTCATCTTAGAAAACATATCTATAGCCATAAAAATAGAATCTCTATCCCTTTTGGCCTAAGTAAACCTAAAAATAGCCCTTTTGACCTAGGTAAACCTAAAAAAATCCATAGATATATCAACTCAAGGTTCCTTAGGTATTGGTGAAGGAATATACAAACCATAAGGTAAAACTTTAGACATAACTTGTCTATATGTTATGTAGCTATCATAAATTCTTTGCACATTATTTTTAATCTTAGGCCAATAAAAGTACTCATATATAACATCTAAAGTTTTAGCAACCCCAAAAGATCTCATTAAATCATCCCCATAAGCCTTACCAATATGCAATTAATGCATAGAATAATTACGCGCGTGCAATATGTTTTTTCTTAAAATAAGTAACCATCAAATATATAAGATTTTTCAAATGTTAAATTCTCACATTATAAAGCCTATACTTTTATGACCATCTGAAATATAAAATCACATAATAGATTATTGAAGAACCAAGAATTTTTTTTTAATACATACACAAGCAAATGTAAACACATAATCATGATTAGCTTGAATACCATACTTCAATCCTTATTATATTATCAAATATTCTACAAAAAATTCGGCAGAGTTTTTCTATACTTGAATGGTACCATGTTATTGACATAAACTTGTACACTTTTAAAACCATTTCACAATCTCTAATCCAACCTTCTTATATCATATTTCATTCTCCTAACATCATTTTAATAAGATTTTCCATATATAATATAAGCTTAACTGTTAAAGTCGATATTATAAAAATAAACGACTAAATACAAAAAAATTGCATTAAAGTTTAAATATCATGTTATATCAACTAATTAAACCTTGTCTACACACAAACACACACACACATACTAAAAACAATAACACTTAGTTCACAAACATAAATTTATAGTTATATTTAATTTAATTTCTTACAAAATAATATTAATGCTTGGAATAAAGTAAACCCTAGTTAACCTAATGGGCTAACTTAAACCCAAATTAAAAATAAGGCTCAAAGTATCTCAAATAAAGCTCAAAACATGTAAAATAATAAAAGTAATAATTCTAAAATTAATGTTAAGTTGTCGCACACTAAGAATAAGAAGAAACAATTGTTGAATGAAATCCTTGCTTGAAAAGGACTCTTGATTGAAATATGTGTAGTGTTCCCTCCTTGGAATATAAAAAAAGAAATAAGGAAAACTCTTGCAATTATTTTTTTCTTAGCCTTTTATGTTTTCAAACATAATAAGTAATACTCTCATAGTTTAGAATCCTTAAAACAAATGAACACACAAAACCTCATAGTTGCTGAAATTAATTAAGCCTAAGAAGTGGATGGATTAGGCCCCTCTTGTATATAAATTAAGTTGACTAAGGTCTGGTCATCTTTTATTGAAGTTGTAACCTCATTGAAACTCATATTGGCCTAAATACTCTAAATAAACCCATTGAATGCATATTTGAGCTTTTTCTCCCCTTGATCTTGTAATAAGCTCAACTGAAACTTCTAATGGATCCTCTAGTATAGTTTGGATCACTTTATGAAAACAAACTAAGAAATCAACTTAGAGATCATATGTATGAAGCGGTTCTAGATTTCCATTATTTGTACTTTAGGCCTAACCCTTAAGCTATTACTAATTTATAAGTTACTTTTTTTTGTTTTTGATTCTTAATAATATAAAAAGTTGAGTTGTTTATTGAGTACAAATAGTTAAAAGTTGACATTGCAAATTTTTTTCAAGAAAAGCCAAACCATGTCTCATTTGAAATAATTAATTGGCTGAAATGTCAGACATTATCAATAATTTTAGGTAACAAAGTTCATTGATCAGGTCATACATAGTCATAATTGATTTCAATATTAAATGATGGATAATATTCCTCGATGTTTTAAAAAAATAAAGGAATATGAGGGTTGTTATTTACACCAAGAATAATCTACGTGTTAGTCTAAATAAACAAAGAAAATTGGGCTAAAATTGACCAAAATTAAGAGACATAATCGATCAAAGGAACTATCAAGAAGTCAATCAAATGATCAAAAGTTATGGTTGGCCAAAGAAAAGTGATTAACTATAGAAGTTTATGTGCACGTGTGTAACGATAAGGTCTGCTTATAATTAGAATGAGGGTATATCATAGATTAAATATTCACTTAGTCGTGAATACCAAATAGGGCGAAAATCTTCCTATGTCCAACTAAAATGTATCAAAGCATGAGTAGCTAATGATTGTGTGTATTACAGGTTAGGAACATAAAAATTAATGTATGAAGGAGATTTAATTTGATGTTCATTAGGAAATTTAATAAAATTTTATAGGTATTGGCCTCAAGCTATAAATCTAGGAAGTCAAGGAATGAAGCATACTTCCTTTACTGTTAGAACAACTCCTTGAAGTTTATTGTATTTTTTTTAATAAGCATATTATTTTTGTTTTCCCATGTTGCAAATTGAACCAATCAATTATCATCCTTTCACACCCACTTACACCCCCACAACATCACAATTACAATCACACGCCCACCACACAACCAAATAAATCCCCTATCATAAAAGCATAAGCTCACATCGCTACACCATCATCTCATAAATTTATCCATTCTTCTTTGTTCAAACTAACAAACTTAGACTCAACACCCTTAAGTTTAGAACCTAAATCAAACATACCAATAATGAATCGAGGATTGAGCCTATGATAATGGTCATGATTAAGCCCAGGATTTTCCCATCTATCATCAAGACTTGGAAAAATATAGGAAGCAAAGCTTATTGAGACAATCACCCAAGAGCTGAGGGGCCTCAATTCCATCTAGTCATACCATGCTTAGGTTGGATGTGTTCCCTTTTTTAGGTCGAGACACCCCAATGGGTACATGTTCTTTAAGGTGGTCTAAGTGGCACAACTAGCACAACCCTTTAAGTGGTCTAGTTGTTCCAAGTAGCACATTGAATTTGACCCCTTATTTGGACTCAAGTTACCCTATTTACAATAAACATTAGTGCAACATCCTTACATCCAGGCTAGGATTCCTTAATCCAATCTTTTCATGCCTATAATGTATATAATTGATACTTGCCTTAAATACTAACTTCACCTCATTTTCATAATTGGATCTATAAAATAGTGTTAATAAATGTCTATGTTAGAGCATGACTCACCTAACACTATGCTTTCTCATTCAACAATGTGACCACCAATAATTAGGGAATATTATCTTAGGTATTTTTCTTGAACAAGGTCAAATATTTTTTTACCTCTTTCTTTCTCCGTATAAGTTGGTGTCTCTCATAGATATAAAAAAATTCAAGAAACTCTAGATAAGGATTAATAAATTCATTCATTCCACGTACACATACATTTCTTCTTTTACAACATATGTATTTTTCATCTTATCCATTTTTTTTTCATAGAACACATTGTTGGGTTTTTTAAAAGACATGAACGTAGTAGGAACAATATTTTTTAAAAAAACAATGGAAGTTACATGGATCTCATTCGACAACATAGGATTATTTAGGGTTTGATCAAAGATTACCTGAATATTACTTCTTCTTTTTAGGGTTTGATCAACTCTTTAAGGTTAGGTTATCATAAATCATAAGTCATCCAATTGTCTAACTTTCAATAGTAATCACCATAAACCATTAGATTAAAAGTCTCCTAAACTCTTTTAAGACAGAGAGATTACTATGCCTTAATTGCAAACTTTTATTTACTCTCAAATTTATTATATATTGTTGTCGTTATACAGGAAAAATATGAAACATAATATTCTATTTATAAGAAAAATCTAATATAACTATTGATGGTAAAATATTACTTTGCTCCTTAAAAAATATAACATATTTAGTCCAGAACAATTGTCAGAAATTTATGCAATCAAGTCCTTATTTGATTTTTCTAAGTCTGAAATTATATTTTAGTCCTTAATTTCTATAATTTACTTATAATCAAGTTATACTTAACCAATCATCCTAGTTTAATTTCTCAGTAATGATTCTTGATGTGTGTGACCCATTAGGTTTGTAATATTTTTTTTCTCAACTAAATATCATAATCCCAAATAAAAACATGATTAAATAAATTAAACAATTTAACTTATTATTAATTCAATAAATTTATTCATTTATTTTTTAAAATCAAGTACAATATTTAACAACGCGTGATCTCTTAAATATTATAAAAGTTATATGTCGTTTGACCTAACTTTTTAGTAATTAGTTTATCATGTAACTATTATCTCCAATTAGACATTTGAGCATAGAGTACGAATGCTCTGTCAAATTATATTTGCTCTCAACATCATAATCATTGATTATTTGAATAAGATTTAAAACTCTTTTCAAATCTCATTTCATCTTATTTAAGGATTTTTTTAATCAATATTATTTAAGTGAATTTGAGAAAAAAATTTATAATTCACTCAAATATCTTCATATAGTTTATGTTTTACCCAATATATGTGAATTTGTTACATTTGATTAAGACAATGTGTAATTAGGATCAAAACATAACATTTTCTATATAAGATAACTTAGTAATCTCAGATCTAAAAATCACTTAAACGTGAATTTTTCCATAGATACAGGTAATCTCTTCATATAAAATCCTCGTAATTGTTGAATTCTCTACTTGTCATTTAACATGCATCCACATACTAGTTCTAATTATTGAGAGAGCTACTTCCTTTAATAATAATAAAAAAAAGTACATAGTATGCATTAATTTCAATAACTCTAATTAATGTCCAATCTTAATAGAACATTAATAAAAAATATTTAAAAATAATGTTTTGATGCAATAGACATCTTTATAACTATAACAATTCTATAATTTTCTTTGCAAAACATTTACCAAATGTTGGATAAGATTTTATTCTTTTGAGGGAAATTATTGAAATAGGTAGTCGGCAATAACAGCCGTTGAAAAATTCTCTCAGTGAATCAAGATCAAAGCATTCCTCTGTAGAGCCTTAGCCGTTGTCAAAACTCAGAAATTAAATCTATCTGCCTTTGGCATGGAGGAGGTTTCACTGTATATAAATAATAAATGGACATGATAGTGCCGCATGGATAACAACTACGCAACAGCATTTCTCAAACAAAGATATGTTAGATGAATCATGCATGATTTCCTCGACCTTTCTCGTTCAGTTGAAAAGCACTGCGTAGATCAGAATTGAAACATTGCTTTCATTGCTTAGATGCCGTTAACATCAAACCCTTTATGACCTGTAAACTGTCCTTTTAAGATTTATGATCACTGCCATTTACTCCATTGGTCCTATGCATGTGATTTTCAGCAGCTCCCTCAGAGATGCACTGCACTCATGCAATGCCAAGTTCTAAACTGTCAAAGAATCTTGGGTGCCAAGGAGCAGGACCTACAAGAGAACAACCGATCAGAAGTGCTTGGGGCCCTCTTACTAGTTGCGTGCGTGTAGGATGATATATTGGCATCCACATTGCTATCTAGACTAGCTCCGTTTTGCAAAGACCACAAAATTTGTCAGAGGGCAAGTCAGCTAATCCAATAGATTGAGACCATTTAGAGAAACAAAACCAAGAATGAAAACACAGTCATAAAAACTCTCCAGGCTACGAGTCTAAGATAAAGAAATTTTTTTAAAGTGCACTATTCCAAATTAATATGAAAGCTGAATACGAATAATTATCATTTTGAATTATATCTCTGCTTCAAATTTAGATGACAATAGTGCTGTTGAATTTATTTTCAAAGTGTTTTTTTTTTTTTTTTTTGTAAATTTAAGTGTAAAACTTCTATAGAAATACTTGAAAATGAAAATTAATAAAATTGATGGGGTTAATTGAAAATAGGGGAAAGAGGTCTCTCCTTTTAAGATCATGGCATTGGCAATATTGGAGGGATCCCACTTATTAGACTTCTTAATTATACCACATATTGGTGCCCACGTACGGTGCTACAAGAATCAACTACGATAATTGAAGAATTTGAAGATTTATAGGCTAAGGAACATGTTGAAGAAATTGACTTCAGCACATAACATTATAGATTTGGTAAGATTCCTTGACAAAACGCTACAATCAAAACTTGTTCAAGTCATATTGAGATTGCCCTGGACATTCTTCTTTAAGCTTCCTGGATTTTGAATCTTGAAATAACTTCATGGTTTCTTAACATTACGCCAGGATAAAAGAGAAATTAACACTAGAAATAAGTTGTATAGCATTGACAAGTTGACGTTGGTAGAGGAGATTTATGATGATGGGGGCTGATGGTTGATCGGTGGTATGGGAGAGGGAGAAGGTTGTATTTTGTATATTCATCTAGTGTGGGGATAAGGTATTTGAGGAGATATATTTTGGTTTTCAGGTCTATTTTTAGATATTAAAAGTTAATTTAAGAGTTAAATTAGTACCTAAAAATATTTAAGTCACATTTAATAATCACCTTGAAAAGCTATAAATAAAAATATATCTATATCAACACAACTTTAAAAAGAATCATTAGTAATCAATTAATGATTTGATTCATCGAATTAGAAGTGATGGATATCCCTGGACCAATAAATACAAATTAATAGCGTAACAAGGCAAGAGCAGAAAAAGACAAATAAAAATAATATTCAATTAACTTTTATCGGTCATTAAGTCTAGGTATAGATGTATTATCATAAAGACAATTAGGGTTGGTTTTACTTTACCCATCAATCCTCTTTCTATATATTTGGATTCGGGCTGAGCAAAATATTGCTTCCTTTAGGTTCACAGCAAGGTCGGAAATTCTCTAATAATTAAAAAAAAAAAAGTTTTTTCTTGCAATTACAATATGATAGCTATTACTTAATAAATAACACAGAGCAAAAATAAATATTAAATCCATGCAGATATTAAACTTTAGCACAACACTAATATATAGTTATATATGAATGATTCTAAGATAAATCCAATAAAAGATTTATTTTAAAATATCAATTGTTCAAGAAAAATACTTGATGAAAGATCAAAAATAAAATATATATGTATATTTATCAATGGATTTGGGTTTTAAATGGAGTAAGGGGCAATGCTCTCGTTCCTATATCCATTTATGTATATAGAAAAACATTTCTCTATATCCACCATCATTGAATTTGTAATTTTTCAATCCCTATATTATATGTTTTTATGGATGTTTTTTCAAAAAACAAAAAAAGGTAAATAAAAAAAAACAATTAGGATTAATGGAAGCACATTTGTGCAAAATTGGATGTTTGATATAGAGACCCATAAAATGACATTTGGACATAAATAAATAAAAATAAAAACAACTTGTTTTTATTTCATGCAAACTGATAAGAATATTATCATCATTCAATAAATTTAAAGCCTACATAATTTATTAGAAAAAAGCTATGACATAATTGTATATTTGGTGTCCAATATTTTATTATTTTTTGTTTAAATATCTCACATTTAATTTTACCTACTTAGTTTATTGACCTTTAATTTTTTTTTTTCTTATTCTAGTGCATAGTGTTAGTTAAGTTCATTAATATATGGAAAAAAGTGGACTTCAAGGGAAAAAAAAAACGTATTTGGTTCATTTTTTTATTGTTTTCTAGATGAGTTCCCTATTTTTAATTTTACCTATTGAATTATAATTTTATCTATTGAGTTAGGGAAAAGTTTTTGTAACTTGAGTGAATTAAAAGCACTAACCTATCCAAATCCAAGAGGGCAATGAAGTGAAAAGGTACATGAACTAACTAAACATGGCAAAATTTGTCATAACCCATTTGTACCCTCTTTAAAATATTCAAGAAAATATTGTCAAAAATAAAAACCTCCAAAAACATATATTCAAAAATTTTCAAAGTTAATTTCATATAAAACTTTCCAAAAGTTTCAAAAAAAAAAGAAGAAGAAGAATAACAAAAACAATATGGGGTAAAACAAATTAGACAAGACAAAAAAAAATAACTTGGGATGTATCTTAGGGGTTTAATTGAAACCAAATTGAAGAAAAAGATTAAAATTGGATAAAATTGAAAGAATTAAATAATGAAGGACCAAAATGACGAGTTAGCATAACTTGGAAAGTCTTATTAATTAAATAAAGGGTATAATTGAAAAACAATATAAAGTTTATAGTTGATTTGGCTGAAATTAAAGGAATCAAATAACCATAGATCAAAAAGCAGAAGGTAGGATTTAAAGGTGTTATTTGATTTCAACTAGGGACCTAATTAAGAAAAAAAAATGATGATTTGGTTTGATTTGTCATTGATTGCACGAATCAAAGGTGGTGGAGGACTAAAGTGTAAAACACACTGAATATCATGTGTTTATACCCCTTTTGTCTCTTTCTTCCTCTTATTTCTAAAAACCCTGGACAAGATTACTTTATCGTTCTTCTCTTTTTCTAGTTGATTAATCTTCCTTGTTGTTTCATCATCATTCATCATTGTTTTTTAGTGTCGTTTGCCCTAATTTTTGCGTTTGCCTTCTCTGTAGACACGATAAAAGCCACGCATCCCATAATCTTCTAATTATACCTACCTCCATAATGGTTAAACCATGTCATACCACTACAAAAGCCATCAAAGGCTCGATCATGACCCTTTTTTAGGCTATCAGTTCATCCTCAATGCTGAATGGTGAGGGTTTAGTTGTGCTCATTGATGCAACCATATTATTTGATAGTTTCACCCCCATTTAACTAGTATTTTTCCTATTTTTTATATATAAAATGCCTTGATATTCTTTGTTTTATGTTTTGAAGGCACTTTTGGATGAAAGATGCAAAAAGGAGTAAATTGGAAGTAATTGGCAGATTTGATGTTCAGTCGATGTTTTGTGCAGA
>Ga0325404_1000487_pt1 | contig 39618 bp, 13 predicted proteins | sample PopdelMetagenome_18_FD_205664 | JGI IMG/M metagenome (GOLD analysis project Ga0325404, IMG submission 205664) | Populus deltoides microbial communities from Bellville, Georgia, United States - Xylem-Control-R1 | ecosystem: Host-associated > Plants > Phyllosphere > Stem > Wood/Secondary xylem...
ATTCGCTTTTGAATGAACTGTTGATTGTATGGATTGTATTTTGATGATGTGAGGATTCAAGTTCTTTGATTACCGTCACCATGTGTATTAAATATATATATATATATATATATATATATATATAAAAATTTACTATTGTTTTGGGCTTAGAAAGCCGGGTTGTTACATTGTGACTGACCCACTACCTGATACTGCTCCTAAGATTGCTTTTGAGCCTTCTACTCATCAACCGGCTTTTCGACGCTCTACGAGAGTATCTCATCCTCTTGATCGGTATGGTTTTTCTGCTACTCTATCCACTATTATTGTTCCATCATGTTACTCACAAGCTGTCTAGCATGAGTGTTGGAAGAAAGCCATGCAGGAGAAACTTCAAACTCTTTAGGATAATCATACATGGGATCTTGTTTCTTGTTCTCCAGTTGTTAAGCCCATTGGGTGTAAATGGGTGTACTCGATTAAATTTCGCTCTAATGGAACTCTAGATCGATATAAAGCATGGTTGGTTGCACTTGGAAATAAACAAGAATATGGTATGGACTATGAGGAGATTTTTGCTCTTGTAGCCAAAATGACTACAGTGCGCATTATTATTGCCATTGCTGCTTCCCAGGGTTGGCCAATTCATCAAATGGACGTAAAAAATGCTTTTCTCCATGGTGATCTTAAAGAGGATATTTATATGGCACCTCCACCTAGTTTGTTCTCATCATCTACATCAGTTATATGTAAGTTGAAGCGGTCCTTGTATGGTTTGAAACAAACTCCCCGAGCATGGTTTGACAAGTTTCGCACTACCTTGCTTTGCTTCTCTTTTATGCAAAGCAAATATGATTCCTCATTATTTCTTTGCACGACATCTACTGGTTTTGTTCTCCTCCTTCTTTATGTCGATGACATTGTCATTACAAGCACTAATTCTTTATTGATTAACAACCTTCAGCACCATCTTCAGGATTGCTTTCACATGAAAGACCTTGGTTCTCTTACTTCTTGGGATTGGAAGTTCATTCTTCTTCTTCTGGTGTATTTGTGCATCAACATAAATATGCTCAGGACTTGATTGCTTTGGCTGGTCTTCAAGATTCTTCTCCGGTGGATACTCCTTTGAAGGTGAATGTTAAGTTTCAATGTGATGACAGGGATCTTCTGCCTAATCCAACTTTATATCAGTAATTAGTTGGCAGCTTGAATTATCTTACTATTACTCGGCATGATATCTCTTTTGCAGTTTAGCAAGTTAATCAATTTATGCAATCTCCCTATCATTTACATTTGGTAGTTGTTTGTCGCATCATTCGATATCTAATTCGCTCTTCTAGCCGTGGCCTATTCTACCCTGTTGGTTCTTCTATCCACCTTGTTGCTTTTAGTGATGCCAATTGGGCGGGTTGTCCTGATACACGTCGCTCTGTCACAGGTTGGTGTATGTCTCTTGGTGATTCCTTGATATCTTAGAAGAGTAAGAAACAAGATCGTGTTTCCAAATCTTCGACTGAGTCTGAATATAGAGCCATGTCAGCTGCTTGTTTTGAGGTTGTTTGGCTTCGTGGACTGCTTGGAGAAATTGGATTTCCCCAGACTACTCCTACTCTTCTTCATGCTGACAACACGAGTGCTATTCAGATTGCTACCAATCCTGTTTTCCATGAGTGTACCAAGCATATCGAAGTGGATTGTCATTCTATTTCAGAAGTCGTGGATACTCACGTTATTTCTCTTCCACATATCTCCACTGACCTTCAAATAACTGATGTGTTTACCAAATCAATGACTCGTCAATGCCATCAGTTTCTAGTTGGCAAATTGATGCCTCTTGATCACCCAACATCAATTTGAGGGGGGATGTTAGCATAGTCCTTTTCAGTAGAATCATTAGTTTCCATATACATATTTTTTATTTATGTCAAGAAAACAACTGTAAATATTTGTGTAATCATAGGGTAATTAGCTTTCTATAATTAGGTCGAGATTATAGTTAATAGCAGTAGATTTTATGGAATGTAAATCAGAATTCTTCCTATTTAATGAAAGAGACTCTTATGAAAGGAGGTCATTCAGCCAAATTGATACTATGTACCATACAAACTAAATCCCTAGTCTTGCTTTCATCATAGAGCACCAGTTAAAAATTTTCAGAACAAGTAAGATGAATTAAAAGACATGAAATAGCCCTTGGAATTATGAAAAAGCTAAAAATGAAATGACATATCAATCAAGAACTTTAGACCACCTTATATACAAACCAACTTTGTGGAGCCTGTCAACACTATCAACTGTTTGAAGCAACTAATCATCTATTCTCATTCTCATTCTTGGAGGATTTTATAAAGAAAAAATGCAATGGTTTGAATTGTTGATGACAATGCAAATAAGATTACCAAGAAGATTTATTTTAGTCCAAAAAACACACTCAGAGTAGTAACAAGCAAAATTATGATGATAAGATGAGTCACCTTACTTTTGATAGGTTTCCTTCAAGATTTGTGCAAAGAACAGGTACTACATTCTGAACAAAGCAGATAGAATATGTTACAATTGCTTCAACGTGGAAACAGTACAGGTACAGGTCAGTAATGTTACCTGATAAACAAATGAAAGTGCAATTATGGGTATACTCATAGGAACAGCTGAAAAGTTGGCTTTCAAAAGAGCGTCTAAATGCAGGTCTCCACTTGCAGCCACCTAACAAAACAAAATTTAATTTCCCTTCGCATATAACATGCAAAGAAGCACATTCACCACTTTAATTACAACATCATTTGATAGAACTAGTTGCCTGAGAGTGATGAGAAAGTAAACAAACAAGACTTTAGATTCAGAAAATCACTGTTTATCTCTTCCTTCTAATTCGCCCTTTTCTCCTTTTATTTTCAAACTTTTCCAGGGAACAGGTAAAAGTTTAATGACTATCCTAGAGTCAGTCTGTATGGACCGGTGGAAGTCTTGCTGAGAATAGAAGTGAAGTTCTCGAGTTCTATGTTTGAGACGCAGTTTGAATTTTATTTTTTTATTTTTTTCCAGGAAACATAACAGAAATCCTGTTCACAGACGTTTTTTAAAGTAGTTGTCATAGCAGCAGTTTTACCATGAGAAAGCCAGGCTACTCCAAACTTTCCTATAACTTGCTGATGAGATAATTCTACTAAATATGTAGTTTAGCAACCTCAACAATTTATTTAACAAAGAAATATGAATGTCTAAATCTGATTGACGATTTCAATACATCTCCTTCATGATCTGCACTTTTTTCACATCAGACCATCCAAGACAACCCGCTTAGTGCATATGCAAGATGTTTGTTCAAGGAATTCACATGATTAACGTCGTCAATGGATTAATATTTCTTAAGTAACACATATAGCGTTTTATTCAGCGGTGAAGATCATATAATCTGTAGTCGTCTATATACACAAAAGGTGAAATTAATACATTCATAAAGAGAATTACCACAAGAGATGTAAAAGAAATGATGATTCCAAATACTAGAACTCCATTGACTGCTCCAATGAAGCGCTGGCTGTAATAAAATTGGATTTGAAGTTATTTTTTCTTCATTCAATTTACAGAAAAAAAGAGATATAGAGATGTTTGCAAACGAAACATGAACTAAATCTGATCCTCTACAAAGCCTACCAAAATTCAAGATGCAAGACATGCATCTATATATCATCATATATTTTGCAAAAATTATGGTATGTTATGTTAAGAGAATAATATAAATCATATATTGGAGCCTCATTTAATAGTTTAAGTTTTTAAGTTGAGATAGTTCTTTAACATGGTATCAGAGCTTTGCTGACCAAACGGTCACGAGTTCGAATCTCATCTCTCTCATTCTAATTAATAAAAATTAAGCACGAGTTAGTGTGAAATGTGCAAGTTTCAAGTTCAAAGGTTTTTCACTTTAGGAAGTGTGTTAGAGAGTAATATAAAGCTATTCTTAGAACCTCACCTAATAGTTTAAGCTTTTGGGTTGAGATGGTTCTTAATTTAACATGGTATCAGAGTTTTACTGACCAAACGATTACGAGTTTGAATCTCACCACCCTATTTAATTTGATAAAATTAATTAATAGCACAAGATAGTGGTGGACACGTGCAAATTTCAAGCCTAAAAAACTTTTACTTGAGAGGTGTATTAAAAAAATAATATAAATTATATCCTAAAAACTTATCTAATAGCTTGAACTTATAGATTAATATGGTATTTTAACATGCCACACCACGTCTACATGCACCAATTACAACTGACCAACTTAGAAGTGAATTCCAATAAAACTCAAGGCATAAGTTTTAGCTTTATCTCCATATTAAAGTAGGCATCATCATATAGTATACCATTCATCATTTTTCATTATTTTCCCGTTCAAAGTAGAATCTGAAGAGCAAGATTGACAACTTCATCACAGCAAGGTAGTAAAGTGCATATGCCAAACTTTAGCTGATACAGAAAGGGGCACTCATCCAGTGCAGGGCAAGCAGTCAATTGTCTTGGACCTCTAAAATTAGCTTTGAACTTTGTACAATGCAGGAAGCTCCATATGCAGGCATGACAGAACAATGCAGAAATTGATGATTCCAAGTTACACAGAAAACAGTGATAGTATGAAACAATGCATGATGCTTCTGATTCCTCAAGCTAAGGATATATGAAACACATAACCAACCTTCCAAAGTAGCATATGCCTCCAAACACGAAGGAGAATAAGGTTGCACTTTCCCATCTGCAAACACAATGCAACCTGTCAGCACATACAAAATGCATAAACTGCTGACAAAAATTAATTGACAAAGACTGCCGATGAAACAACAAAGTGAGACATACAAATTAGGGCGAACACTTAGGCACTAAAAAGCTAGAATTATGGCTCGTACAATGGAATGCCGAGAAAGTTCGTCAAAATATCTGAAGAGCGAGCCACATAAGCAATGAGAAGGGCATAATGGATGAATATGTATGACCAACTGCAAAACAAATCACAACGAATGTTCCTTATGTTCAATTCAAGCCAAAATAACTTAAACAGTAAGCAACAATGCACAGAGTGTCTGAAATTCATGAGCTAGAGAAGCTGCTCTCCCTTTCTCATCCTCAGCAAGTATATAGGAAAAAATGACAACCAATAAAATCTTTTCTTTCAACATATCTTTTCATTAAAAGTGCATAATACTATCAATGAGAGGCCTAAAAGGATAAAAGCATAAAAATGACTTAATAGCCTACCAAGAAAATTGAACTCCTGCCACCCCAAGTGTCCTCTTGGCCATTGACACCTTAAATCAGCCACCAGAAAAACAGAAACTATTAGCTAAATAGAGAACAGCAAAATTAAGAAACAAAGTAAATAATATTATACTCGCTTCTTTTTGAAGAAAACTCTACTCTAGTATATGACGATGATTATGGAGCTAGTTATATCAAGTTTCCATCAACCATACTGAATAAGCATTTGATCATGGACATACAAGCACAGATTTTCATTCTTACACCATGGCTTGCAAATATTCAAACTTCGATTACATTTTTCTTTGTCAGTCTAACATCCAAAGATGGTTTAAATATAATCAAAGTGTCCAAATCTCATTTCAGCACAGAAGACAGGAAGAGTTTCGATCGAGTCAAATTTAAAGAGAGAGCCCACAAACAGCAGTTACTGATCTAATCCTAATTTTATCATAAATTTCTCATAGAGATACAAAACATTAAACTGCAGAAATTAATTTCAATCCTAGACTGTACTTACCAATGACACACCACCTGAACCCAATTCACACATTGTGTTCACATTTACTTCAGCAATGAGCAATCCTGTAGTAACCTACACAGTAGTATAAAAAGCAAAAATCACCAAACTAATTAAGACCATAAACGACCATGCAGATGGAAGCCCAGAACAGCTACAGTTAGAAACAGAGACAAAAACAGACTCTTTCATTACATTTGTGTAGAATTATTTATATCCTAGAATATGCCATCATAGATGAACTAATCTTGGTAAAGATTGTTACCATAAAGATCCAGCAAAGAATGCAGGCAACCGAAGAGGCCAAAAATCCAGATTCTTGAGTCACAGCAGGAATTGCCAGGATCCCAGCACCTATCTAGATAATGGAGATACTTAGCCATGCTAAAAGTATAAAACTGCGTATAAACACGTACAACCAACAAGAATACACATATATATATACCGTAGTGCCAGCAACCAGAAGTATTGCACTGGATAAACTTCCTGAAAACACAGAGGAACGACATGAAGACAGAATTGCATGCAACAAAGAGAACGGATTAAAGTTATTTTTTTATAAAAAAAAAAAAAAAAAAACAGAGAGACAGAACTGGGATACCAGGTTCTCTCTTCAAGGTGACCTGGTTAAGGTTAGAAAAAAGCCTTTCAACTTCATATTCTTGTTGTTGGCTTCGAGACATGCATTGAAAGGACGTTCTTGACAAATAATATTGGTGATTTGTGTGTAAGTGTTGAAGTGGTCTTGATGGTGTCCATTGTTGTGGAATGTGCAAGAACTTGTGCTTTCTGCTCGCTGGGGTTATTGCAAGGGTTCGAATTTGTGAAGAACGAGAAGGCAGAGGCAGAGACAGAGACATCGTTTTTTTTAATTGTTATAATATTGTTAGCCTGTGTTGGTTGCTCTGCTGCCTCCTTCTGGTGAGGAATGGAGAATGAAGAGGAGGGAGATTACAAGGCAACAAAAATCAAGATAACGTGGGCCAACCTTTACTGCATTCTCCTCCTTTACATGCTTAAAAAAAAAACCCGGACCGGTTTATCGGATTAAAAAAATTAAAATAATATTATTTTGATTAAAAAAATAATTTATTTTTTAATGTTTTCTATAATATAATAAACTTTTAAAACTAATTAATAAGATTTTAAACACGTCACTCAACACAATTACTAAATTATAATTTATTTATTTTTTTCATAACCAAGCTTCCCTATCCTACCCACTTTACTTTTTTTATTATATTTTTTATAGAAATAAAATAAAATAAAATTAATTAATTTTATAGTTTGTCACGTGCCAGGTTGCCTCAACAATAGAAAAAATCCACGAAAAACGCCAACCAAAGTATAAACATTTTATGCGAGAAACACGCTCGAGAATCATGCCCAGCAGTCATACCAAATACTGTACACTTGGAGCTTGAATTTCACTATTTTAACACTGAATTTATGTGCCTGTGATAGCAATACCAAGAGCAAACACAACCACTATGGCTTCTTCTCATCTTCTCTGCAATACTTTTCCCATTCAAACATCTTGCAATCTCTCAAGTAAAAGCAACATCTCATCATTCAAGCCAAGTGGGTCCTTTTCTTTTTGTCAAAAACTTCAATTTCAAAGGACCCCAGTTGTTAAAGCCACAAGAAAACAAGTAGAGGTGTGCACTTCTATCCTTTGTTGTTTGTGTTTTGGGTTCAAAGTTTTGAACTGTTTTTTTTTCTTTTTTGTGTTTGTTTTATTTGGTTGGTTTTGCTTTCATTTTAGTGTGGTTTGTTGTTTATGCTTTGAATTCAAGTTTTGAACATTTGGGGTTTTTTGTTTTGGTTTTTTTTTTTGTTTTTGGGGTAATTTAGCTAGTGTATGATCCTGATGGAAGGGTAAACAAGTTGGCGGATGCGGTGGATAAACAGGCTCCTCTCTCAAGGCTCACTCTTTTCTCACCTTGCAAGGTTTGTTTGCTAGTGTTATCATGCCTTGCTTGTGGTTAAACTTTATGATCACTGGGTTTGTTTAGTTTTCTTAATAAATTTATGTGCATTTTGGTATTCTTATTTGATGCAGGTTAATGTTTTCTTGAGAATAACCAGTAAGAGAGAAGATGGGTATCATGATTTGGCATCTCTATTTCATGTAAGCTTGTACAAATTCTAGCAGTGAATGCCTTTAGTTTTCTTGTTAGATTTATGCACACTAGTATACCAAAGTGAAATCGGAAAAAGAAACCTGATTGGTTTAGCATTTTTCTTTTTTAATGCTGTGTTTGGTTTTAGTTTCTTCCGCCATTTGAATTTCACAAGTTCATATTTTTTCCCCTCTTGTCCCCTCAGGTGATTAGTCTCGGAGATGTAATTAAGTTCTCTTTGTCACCATCAAAAAGAATTGATCGATTATCAACCAATGTGTCTGGTGTACCTCTTACTGAAGATAATTTGGTAAGGCATAAATGATATTGTTCTTGCTGTGTTTTGCTTGTGAACTTTTATTTTCTGAACTTTCTTCTTGCAGATAATTAAAGCCCTTAACCTTTACAGGAAAAAGACTGGCACTGACAATTTCTTTTGGGTAAGAAGTTCTATTGGTTAGTGTATTTAAAGATCTGTTTCTAGATATGAACACAGTAATTGAAGAATAATACTGAATATTTGAAATTGTTGGCAGATTCATTTAGACAAAAAGGTGCCCACTGGAGCAGGACTTGGTGGTGGGAGCAGCAATGCCGCTACTGCCCTGTGGGCTGCAAATCAATTCAGTGGTTGTCTTGCTACTGAGAAGGAACTCCAAGAATGGTCAAGTGAGATTGGTTCAGATATCCCTTTCTTTTTTTCTCATGGAGCAGCCTACTGTACTGGCCGTGGTGAGGTATGTATGAATTTCGGTTTAACAATCAACTTGAAGACCTTCCTTATTTCATTCCTCTCAATTGCCGATGGAGGGTGATTGTTCAATTACAGACTTGATTGAGATTTCCCTCATTCTTTTGAGAAGGTCAAATTCCTTCCTTTTATATATTGCTTTTGCTATGAATAATAAGCTGGTTTCATAAGTATAGTTGCAAACCATTCCCTTTCTGGAGGACAAAGGGCTGGTTTAGTTTAGTCTGGAAGACTGTGGGAAGCCACTTATGGTGTTTAGGTGGCGTTTCTGTTTAGTAACCTTTAGCTGTGATGTTGTTATATCATGCATAGATAGTGTGGCTGTAGTTTGGTACCAAACAAACTAGGTCTAGGCTTCTAGACAAGGCAGAATGAAGATAAAAGATTCATGTCCCAACCTCAAACTGTGTGGAATTAATAGTTGAGGTAGTATTGTGCATAAAAGGATCATGCAAATGTTAGGATGAGTCATACAGAATCGTGCAGTTAGGAAATCATTTGAAAGCCAGGTAGGCAGTGGGGGAAGTTGCAACCTTTTCTCAGCAAAACAATATGAATTGCTTGAATTAATTTCTCAGTTACTTTTAGAAGGACATGCACACCCATTTGCCATTATAGATGCCTGCCTCAAATGTGCATGTCAGGAAATGCAATTTTGTTTAGCTAGAGAACTTTCTGAAGTTTTTGCTCTGGTTTTTTAGATTGTTCAAGATATTCCTTCACCAGTATCTTCAGGCATTCCAATGGTTCTCATGAAGCCCCTGCAGTCATGTTCAACTGCAGAAGTTTACAAGGTAATTTGGTATTAGTATTATGGAATAGAAAATTGTTTGGGTTTCTTTAATATCAGCACATCTCTTTATAAGAGAACTTTTTGATTTTTCAGCGCTTTCAATTGGATAAAACCAGTCAAGCTGATCCTTTAACATTGCTGGAGAAGATCTCAAGGAATGGAATATCTCAAGATGTCTGTATCAATGATCTGGGTATGAATCTACAGATACTTGAGCTTGTCATCCTTTTGTTCTCCTTTCCGAAATATGAAATTATCTTTCTTTCTTTCTCCAATCCCCCTGCTTTCAGATTAGGTAAACCTGCACGAAAACCTTTGTTTGTTTTAGATGTCTGAATAAACAGTTTGGTTTCAGTTCTTAGCATAATAATTGAATAACATGGTAACTGGAAAGAACAAGTTTTGTTGTAGAATATATAAACCCAGTAACATAGTTACACCTTGCTGTCCCCTGCCATATGCATTACACATAAAAAAAAAAAAAAAATATATATATATATATATATATATATATATAAACTGCTGGATCCAAATTTATTGGTTGTCACACAAGCTGGCTCTTATTGATGCAGTTTCAGAATATATGAATGAATGTAGGGTCAATTACACTCATGGTCCCTGTACTATGTAGTTTGATCAACCAGTTCCCCCAGCTACTAATTTGATTAGAGTCCCTCTACTATGCATTCCGTTTACAATTAGGACCCTCCATCCATAACTGCATCAACATTGATTTGGTATCATGCTTGACGCATGACTTGTGTCCCAATTCTTAAAAACCTCCAAGTTTTATAATCAAATTAATACAAAATCAAAACAATAACACTCTCTCTAGGTCAATATAAAGAAGAAGCAACTGGGCCTAATCTGGACCACTTCCACTCATGTCATGTTGCCACCATCATCAGCAGATCATGGAATTAAATATCGATTGCTGCTAGGAGTACTGGTGGCACCTTTTCTACCACAAATGATATTTATGGTGGTAAAAGGTGACAGAGACATTAAACATGCTATTTGATGGATGGGGCAATGATGGGATCATTGCAGAACAAAAGACAGAAATAGGGGACACTTTTATGCATGCATAGTTGGCTTTGGGCTGGTTGACCCTTAATCTAACCCTAACGCTTTACCTGTTCTCACATCAATACTGTTGCCCATCTCTTTGTCCATTTATCCTCTCTTTTTTAAGCATAAAGGGTGGGTATTGCAGGTTATAGACTCCCTTATCATCCTGAGTCTGCTATGCTCATGGTAGTTCTTGGATAGCCAGGGTTGGTCCAATCATACATTTTGATTTTCTTGCTTTTCAGGGATGGAATATTCATTATTTATATATTCTTGAATGGCTTTCTTGCAGAACCTCCTGCCTTTGAAGTTCTCCCCTCTCTCAAAAGATTAAAACAGCGTATAGCTGCAGCTGGTCGTGGACAATATGATGCTGTTTTCATGTCTGGAAGGTATGGTGCTGGATTGCGATTTGAATCTTCATATTTAATCAACATTTGGCTTAAGTCAGCAAAATGGTTTTCTGATAGTGTTTTATTTCTGATGAATTTTAATGAGATTTGATTTTTTGCACTTCAATGCATTGGTTATTGTAAGCTATGGTAATGGCAAGTGACAAACTCTTTAATGCACCTTGTCATTGTAATTTTTGTAGTTCTGATATCAACATGTAATAACCCCATGTTCATAACGATAGTTTTAGGTTCAAGGTAAATGCTGGTCGTTTGAGCAACCATGCTGTCCAATAGGCCTTCAAATCCTCTATACAGGCTGCATAATTTTCTGTAACACAGCTGTTATCCTAATGGTCATTAAAGCTCACTTACACAGCAGATATACAATCAGGTCAACTATTTATCTTTTGATATTTAGACATCCTCTTATGCAGTGGCCCAACTGGAGTACACTTGAATGCTTTTCTCCTTGAGAGAGAGGGAAAGTTGAAACTGATAGTTTAGCTTCTCTAATACTCCTAATGTCAAGTACAAATTTTTCAATAGTTCAGAAGAAGGCATCCTTTCTTCATTTCCAAACCCAATACCCTCTTTAAACCTTAATCTATCTGCAACTACTCAAATGGCACAGCATAGCTGCCTTAAATATTCATTAATGCAACCTGTTTCGGCTGCATTTAAGCGTTTGAAGCTCATTTCTGAATGTAATCATTCAAGTGCATGCACGTTTCATACCAACATTGAAATTAGGATGGAATGAGGTTATATTCTTGCCTTGGAGGTGTCTCTTAACTGTTAAATTCAGCCTGTTTGCCGTGAATGAGCTGTGATTGAATGTAAGGTGGTGTTTGCCGTGAATGAGCTGTGATTGAATGTAAGGTGGTGCAAGTCTTCATACAGTGTTAGTATCTTTATCATATTCTGTGAATGTTATGCCCTACCATGTGTATATTGTTAAAAATCTTATCACTCGTATGCTTTCTAGGTTCTCTTTTCTGTGCTTGCTTTCAAGTTTTACAAGATGATCTTGTTTATTTCACACCTCTTAATAATTGAGCATTGGTAGTTGGTCTCTAATGGTGCAAGGAGAGTTGGAATAAAACAAACTGTTTGCATGAAGTATCTAATCAGTTGTAGCTTTTGAAATTTGTTTGCGTAGTTGTATATTTTAATGTTGATATGCCAAAAGAAGACAAGTTGATAATATTAGAACATCCATTGTACCTCAATCTGAATTCCATTTGCCATATATTCCATGCAGTGGAAGCACAATAGTTGGGATTGGCTCACCAGATCCTCCGCAATTTATATATGACGAAGATGAGTACCAGGATGTTTTTGTGTCAGGTAAAGCTAGTCCCGCCCATTAGCTTCCTATTTCATAAATGCCTCCCTAGAATTCCTGAAGCTTGAAGAGCAAATCCCTAATATCACTGAAGTAGGTTTCCATTTACTTAGAGATGCATTAAAAGCAAGAGGGATTAAGGTACACAATCAGAGGCTAGTTTTCATCTTTTAGGAAAAACTCAAGGCCCAATCAACGAAAGAAGAAACCTCTTCTTCACATTCCTCATGTTATTTGTAAATTTGACTCTGCCACATCATCATTCTTTCTAATTGCAGAAGCCAACTTCCTTGCTCGTGAAGCAAATCAATGGTATCAACAACCTGCTTCAACAACTTGTAGCTCTCCACCCGAATTTTCCCGGTCTGTTGAGTGAATTATTCTCTTGTATAAAACAATGGTCACATCTGAATAATTGTATCATTCATTGAGGTGCAACTTCGAATTTTCGCTGCCTCTTTTCTGCTGTGAGTAGTCTTCACAATTTTTGTTAATCAGAACGAATAATAGCAAATGCTAGGTGGTTGGATAGGGATAGATATCCAAGCAATTTCGAGTCAAAATCTTGCTGTAGTTACAACTGTAATACCTTTTTCTGAAGCTAATGAAGCTATGTAGCTGGGAATAAAGAAAGATTTAGACACGTTGATGGCAGGGGGTATTATCAGAATATATGCTTAACTGCTGGTAGAATTAAAAAAATAAAATAACAAAAAATATATAGGTGTTGATAATATCCTTTTTAGTAGAAAAAAAGATTTAAATTGCATGAGTATTGATCTGATGTGATTAATTTAACTTGATGGGTTTAAAAACAATCCAGATGATTGGTAAAAACAGAAATTTTTTCATGAATATTAAAATGAAAATATATTATATTAATTTAGAATAGTCTGGGTTAACTTGTCAATTTGCTTGCAAAGTTATAAGATTATAATAATCTTATAAAAAGTAAATCAAAACAACCTATAAAAAATAAATCAAAATAAATTATGAATTTCAGTTTTCAATAAATTTATTGTTAAATGATAAAATTAAAAAGAATAAAAAAATAATTTGAGTTAACTAGTCAAACCGGTAACCCAGATCATAAGATCAGGATAACCCAATAAAAAGTAAATTAAAAGAAATTAGAAAGTGTAATTTTCAATTAACTTGGTGTTAAAATATGAAATTGAAAAAAGATTCAATTCAAAATAAGATATAAAAAACAACTTAATTCAACTTGAGTTAAGTAGTTAAACTTGTGACCCGAGTCATAAGATAGAGATAACCTCATAAAAAACAAGCCGAAATAAATCACGAAATATAATTCTCAATAAACTAAATGTTGAAGGATAAATTTGAGAAGAAAAAAACTAATAAAGAAGAGAGAAAAAACTTTGAATCAACCCTCCAAACCTATAATGCAAATCATGAGATTTGAATAACCTCATAAAAATTAATTTGAAAAAAATTATAAAACACAATCCTCAATAAACTTAATATTAAAAGATAGAATTGAAATTAAAAAAAAATAAAAAAACACAGAGGAAGAAACAAAACATTATTTTAATTAATAGTATTTTTATGAGCAGGGGTAAAGTAAAATCCACTTTTTTTTTAGGTTTTTTTTATCAATATGAATATCCTATAAAGCATGATGTTGAATAATAAAATTGAGGGATTCTTGGAGATGATAATTTCACCTAAAGTGATTTTATTAATATTGATGTAATTCAATAAAAAAAACTTTTAGAATTAATTAGGTTTAGGTAAAATTTGAAGGTAAGTGATTAGGTTTATTTGACATGAACTCAACTTAAAATAAATAAATAGCATTAAAGTTTGAAAAACTTACATGTATACAAATAAATTAAGTATTAAATAGTTATAAACTATAGTATTTGACTTCATATTTTAAACTTAGGTTGAGTTCATGGATACTAAATAAATATTTAAAACCTAATTTGAATGAGTATAAAAAATTTCTTATTCAATCAAATTTGAATAATTATTTTAGATTTGAATTTAGATTCAAGAATAAATAATATAAAACCGATTCATAAATATTCATTACCACGTTTATTTTTACTCCTCGCATAAAAGCACTGTTTCGGACTCCTTGCTCGCATAAAAGTGAGTTTTATTGGCGTTTTATATATATATATATATATCAAGATTCTTAGTCTATCTAATTATTTATTGATAAAATGATCTTTAATCAATAAAATTATTATTGTAATGAAAATGTCAAATCATCAAAAAAAGATATTATTTTTAAAATATTTTTCATCAAAAAATACATTAAAATAATATTTTTTTTAATTTTTAAAATCTACAAACTAAAACAATCTAAATATATAAAAATTAATTGTTTTTTTTTTTTTTTTGTTTAATAGCGCATCTGATTTATGCTAATTCAAGTGTATGGAAATTAATTTCCTTTCATCATTTTTTCAGACTCCTGGCTTTATCGAATTATGACTCGACGGATAGCAAATCAATGAAAAGGAAGGGGAAAGGGGGGTCAAAGGCAAAGGACTTTCGAAACCGGAATGATACTCACCAAAAATCAACAAAAGGAACCAACATCAAATTCAAACACATTTTGAGGTCTTTCTTTTCTTCTTCCTTTTTATCTTTTTCATTCATTCATTGAAATCATCCCCCGCCGCCCCTACAGCGAAGGAGATGAAACAAACTGTCTTGACAAGCCAAAGATATCATTCCCTTCAAATGGAGACGTCCATTCGTGGGAACCGGAGGTGGATGTTTCTGAATTAGCCACACCACCATCCCGCAATCCCGGAATGGGTATGCCATTGCCGCTGGGAGCTGCTCTCATTGCCACTCTAGCACCAAAGCCAGAAGCGCCGGTGGAAACATACGCTTGAGCACTGCTCTTTAAACTTGGTCCTAACCACAATCCACTGGGCCTTGGGGAAGATAAACCTCGATTCAAACTCCAGTCTATGCTGGTGTAATCTAACTGCTCCATTGACCCGGAAGTGCTCCAATCAACTGGAGAGGTTGCCCCTGATGAACCTGTTGAGCCCAAACCAGAGAAAAGTCCAAGGGAAGAAGCAGCAGCAAGTGATGGCGATGCACCAGCTCTACTCCATAAGCCATTTACTTTGCTGGTTCCAGGAGAATCCCCTGGGCCACTGCTGGGGACAAAATACTGCGGTTGTTGATAATGAAATTGGTGGAACATCTGATTCGAACTCAGATTGTTTGGGCTGGGGCTTCTTGTGCTCGGAATGTGAGGCATCAAGCCATTTGACTTCATGATATCAGCACTATTGGTGGGATACCAACCAGTGGCTGTTCCAGGAGGAGATGAGCTTATGCTTGCAGTTGGAACCTGCTTTGAATTTACAGAATGAGGCCGCTGCATCATAATAACTGGTTCTCTGATAGTTCCAGGCTGAAGGCTCTTGTATTCACTTCCAACAGTAACATAACTGGTTTCCGTCTTGGCAGGTGGAGGTGGCCCATGCAAAGGAGATGCCAAAGAGTGAGAGACAGAAGGATTTGATCCCACACTTGACCATCTCTTGTCAGTTGGAGTAGGAGTTGGCTGAGGTCTTGGCCACTCCGACTTCGGTTGTATTCTCTTCAAGGACTGCACATTTTTACTACCTGATTCCAAAGATCCTCCCACCAGAACAGCTGCTTTTGTATAGTTAAAATCTTTATCATCTCTTCTTTGCTGTATCATGGAAGTTGGGTTGAGCTTTGGTTGTGGTCTCACCATATTCTGGCTACCTGCTAAAGAATGCTTATCATTACTTGACGTTGGAGGATCACCATTTTCATCAGGTTTTGGAGGAGAAGAAGGTGGATCTAGCTTCAGTTGTCTTAAACCTTCTACAGCCTTCTCAAGATCACCTTCAGAGGCAACCACAGCTCTTTCAACCTCCTGCTTTGTGCACTTATATCTGATTTCCATTTCTACAATCCGAGCAAGCTCTTCTGATATATCAATTTTCAAAGTACCCCCACCAAGGTTTTGATCTCTGTGCTTATCTGCATGTTCACCCTCTTCAAACAACCATGTTACAGATTCTTCTAACTTGCCTTCATTCAATATAAGAGCCATTGTTGCCCGTTCATGCAAAAATCCCATTGCAACAAGCTGTTGAGCTAGTGCTTCCAGCTTTCTCGACATAAGATAGCCAGTGCACCGCTCATGCAACTCATGTGCTCGCCTCTCCTTTTGACGCTGATGCTTTTTCTCATTCTTCTGGCGGATTTTTTCCCGCTTATCATTTTCAGTGCCTGGTATTGCTTCTTGCCGGACTGGATGATTAGATGTCTTCTCTTTATGATCTTCTGACTCGCCAGACCAGCTACCATTATTCGAAACAGAATCATACTCAACCCCAGCTCCAAGCGAGCCTCCAAGATGATCATCTGTCTCGTCAATGTTTCGGAAACGACTATTATTGTGTAGAGGTGAAGCAGAGGATGTCGGCACTGTTTCAATGGTATGAAATGTTCCAGACAGTGGATTGTATGCACTAGCTGAGATACCACTTCCTGCATTAGCAGGTCCTGAAGGCTTTGATGAAGCCTTCTGGGGTTCCTTGCCAGCCTTTTTGTCCTTTGACTTTGATTTTGAAGCTGGAGACATCTCAAAAGGCAAATATGTTCCTGTGATGTCTACAATAATGATTAAGACATTTAGTATACACTTGTGGAAAAAGACAACTCAGTCAGGTGGATCACCATTAAATCAGACAGTATAACAACCAGTAAACATCCACCACAATATCTTCATAAGAGTTTATATGGAAGCCAAAAAACAAGTCAGTTTATGCTTATAAGATACAGATAGCATGCTATTTATTAAAGAGTCAGAATCTCATATCTGCAGAAATGGACGCATAACAAGTAAACACAGGCCTAAACACCAATGACCATATCTCATTTAAATGATGTTTTAGTGATGCCTGTTGCAGATCTTTAAATTGAAAAAAGAAACCACCAGTATACATGAAGAATGAGAAGTTCAAAAAACTGTTCATTACAAATACCGATACCCTGAGGACTAATATTGTATAGAATACATAGTTAGTATTAGTTTGGCCAACTCATAAATGCACATTCTGGCATGTCGTCCATATTGAGCATGCTTCTCAGAGAACCAAACCAAAAGTACCCACTATATAACTAACCATCTTTTCCCTGCTCTTTATTTTGCAAAAACACATTCACTCACTTTTCATGTGAAATTTACTACCACGAATATCATTCATTTTAAATTGCCAGAAAAGTTGTTCCAAATCAGAATACAGGAAAATGCAGACTATATACATCAGGAATGTGAAGTTTGAGAATTTATTTTAGTGATAACTCATACATGTCATCCTCAGAACAATCAAGGAAATTACAAAATACTGTGGTAATAAAGTTAAGCATTACTACTGAATCACAAGATTCCCCACGATAGATAGCTCTCTCCTATTTAACAAAGCATCAAAAAATTCTTCACCCTAGTCATGAACTTAAAACTGTTGAAACTGATTTAGTTGAGCAAAACTTCTGGCTTCTGGCTTCTAAAATGGATGATCCGAAAAATCATAAGGAGGCTATTATTAACCAGGGAACCCCAATACTGCCTTAACCAGGGAACCCCAAAACTGCCATATCCTTGCCTACCCTCTAAGGAGCACATTGCTTAACAAACCATACTTGAACATTTTGATCAGCTAATTCTGTCAACAACTAAAAGCCTATAATTTTGTCCCAACACAACTCCTTTATTGCAAGAAAAACTACTCTGGAAGCATTCGAACAGCTAAATTGCCAACTCTTGTGTGCCTTTAACTGTTGTTCCAATCCATCAGCTCTATTGTGTCCCCATTTGGCTATAGAAAGGTTTCAAAATTTATTGTGATGCCAACAGTTGAGAATCACTTGAAAGGTCCAAATATCATCCAATGATGTAATTTCAAATGTTAAAGAGTTGTCAAGAGAGCTAGGGTTGTCCTTAGCACAAGCAAGGCAGTGAACAATCTCCACAAACAAGGCCTCTTCTTCCAGAGCATAAATATTCAGTACCATTAGGACCTTAAAAGTAAAAAATAATGGTTCAAAAACAGCATCATTCAACCAAGCAAACCTCAGATCCTTTGAAGAGAATAAATTGTCTAGGTTTATTTTTATAGATGCTAGATAAGTTTGCAGGTACATTACTACATTAGCAGTAAAAAAAAACACAAAATTCAATTCCAACAACTGCTTAAGTAACAAAGTTATTCCAATCTTCACACCATCACCCATTAAGACTGCATTCAAAAGTCACTGGCCTTACAGAATCTCAATGAAGTGATCCACATTTCCAAATGCAGTTTAGAAAAACATACCCATAGACAGAATTGTGTCATTTCTGTTTCTCTATCACCAAAAAGAATCAATGAGCATTAAAGCATAGTTGAATTCGAGATTCAATCACCCTTATGAACTTAATTTCTTCAAGCAATCCCGCAGTGTAATCGAGAGGAGCAACCACAAAGAACCACATCAACTCAAGTACTCAACCTAACTGTCTATTAGCATCCTAACTTCTCCTACAACAATCAATAATGTTATTAAACCCAAACAATCACTGTTACCCTATGTAACATGACTAATAAAGCTCAACACAAATACAATAGTGTATCACTGTATGATTACTTTTTATCTGAATTAATTGTTCATCCATTTCTGGTAAAATTTTCTCCAAAAGGGCTAACATGCTAACAATCAACTCCAGTGCTTTACAAGATATAACACCACTATAGCAACAACATAATCAAAAACAATAAAATGACCCGCCAGATAAAACTAACCAAAACTTGCAATGAATTTACACCCTAATCAAGTCTCCATTCTCGAGACTTAAGAGTCTATTTGGAAACGTACAAACAGCGTTTCTTTAAATTTTAAAAAAAGTTTATTAAATTTTTATTATTATTATTGTTTTAATATGCTGATATTAAAAATAATTTTTTAAAAATAAAAAAATATTATTTTTGATACATTTCTAAACAAAAAAAACATTTTAAACACTGCCACAATCCTAAACAAACCTTTAATAAAAAAAATCTAATTTTCCATCTCATCATAAGCAGACCAAGCCAGACACTAAAAAATGATCTCTCCTTCGAAACAAAAAAAAAAACTGCCGCAAGACAACAAACGAAGTATTAATTTCCTTCTCCTTCGAATGTAAATTTTACGGAACCGGAATTGTCAATCCTTTAATAACTTAGAAACAACATTACTCCACTGATTACGATCATAGATGACAGAATTATCGGTCAATTGATAATAGTCAAAATTGATAGATCCATAAAAAAATTTCCAAAACATCTAGATTCTAAGTCTTAAAGAGAGCAAGAAAATCGAATTCAAATCCCTAATTCGATTGATGTTCCGTCAATTAATTATAACCAAATTAAAATTGAGTGCAAGAACTTAGAGAGAGAAAGAGGAGAAGGGAGGGAGGGAGGGAGGCAGACCTGAGGAGAGAGAGTGAGAGATATGGCGGTGTGATAGATCGGACGGCGGAGATTAGGATTGGTCGAGGGTGAAACCGAATCGATAGAATTAGGGTTTTTGGAGAGAGAGAGAGGGAGAGGAGAAAAGAGGGATTTTGATTTTTGTTTTTATTGGTTTTTGAGAAAAATAAAATTTAAAAATGGAACTGCTTTTTTTTGCCATATATTAATGGATGGATGTGGCCCTAGCGTTGTCGGCTTCTTCTTTTTTTTTTACTACTATTGTATTTGTTTTATTTTTTGACCCTCCGAGTTATACTGTTTTCATTGACACCCCCAGTAATTTTTGTTTTCTTGAATGTAATACATGAACTATGGAATGTTTGGATTGAGACCTCTCTACATCGCTATTCCAGGATGGAACTTCATTGCAACCACTAAAATCTCATCAAAACAATCCTTTTTAACCTCCTTGATAACTTTCCAATACCAACAAGTATTTCTAAACTCAAATCAATAAATACAATTTGAGTTTTAATTTCTAAATTGTTGCAAGAATTGAGTTGAGATTTTAAAATATAAATTAATTTTTTATCCATGGTTTTAAAACTAGACTAACTTGAAGGGTCACTTGGGACTTGGCTACCCCAGGCTATTCGAGTTAATATATATATATATATATATATATATATATATATATATATATATATATATATATAGTTGACATGGTTAAAAACTCAGGTTAATGTATTATTTTAGTTGATCCGAAATTAATTCGGTCAAAACTCGATTCTCAACCTGTTAATTTTTAAAAAACAAATCATTTTAATTATTTTTTTATATATAAAAAAAAAATCAATGTTGATTCTCCAACTCATAACCCCAACCTTGTCTTAGATGGATCATTGGATCACTTATCACAACTATACTTTTCTCAAGCAATTTTGAGTTTATTAGGGTAAATTACAACTTAGTGCTTATAGTTTAATAAAATGAGCTAATCCTAGATCAATTTCAATGTTTTTAAATTTTTTAATAGTTTAATAAAATGAGCTAATCCTAGATCAATTTCAATGTTTTTAAATTTTTTAATAACTTAGTCCTTTCGTGTTTTTTTTTTTAATGTGGTGCTGAGTTTCTTTGATTTAGTGTTTTTTTTTTCCCTGAAAATACTCTTTGTTTTTGCATCAAATCTTCAAATAAATTTAGTGCATTGCACGTAATCTCTCCAAGGCAATATAAACAATAATGCAAGATACTTTATTTTATGACCATGTGGAATTGAGGTAGCGGTGATGTGCTTTTTGTTTAAAAATACATTAAAATGATGTTTTTTTTATTTTTTTTAATTATTTTTAAAATCAGCATATCAAAACGATCTAAAAATATAAAAAATAAATTTTAACAAAAAGATAAATAAATAAAAATTGAGGGAACATGATTTCAACCGCGTTCTCAAACGATATTTTTTACTATCAAAATAAAGATATTCATAAAGACAAAACCAAAAACACCTAGATTACATTGATTCAAATCCAAAGTTTTACATTATAAGAAGATTAAAGGTTAAAACAATGATTAAAAAAAAAAGCATTATAACCGGTCTACTAGATGGTAATTTAAAAACAAATATCCAAACTCGTCTAAATCAAAATCTATTTCGTAAAAATTATAAATTTATTTTATTAATGATTATGAATCCTTCTAAATTATTTATATATATATATATATATATATATATATATATATATATAATTGACCTTGTGAAACTCAATGAATCAACTAATAACACAGTTAAAATCAATTTGAAATTTTTTAAAAAATCAAAACAATTTTTTTAAATTATTTTAAAAATATTGAAACGATGTATTTTAAATGTATTTTAATAACAGATATTAACTTTTCAAATTTATAATTAAAAACTTGGATAGAGTCTTTAGCCCTTGACTTGAAAGATTTTTAAAAAGAATTTGGCCAAGTCTTAAACAGTGAAATGCTACTAATATCACAGTTTCTTTTCGCACATGATTTTATAGTTATATAGTAATTTCCGGAAGCCAATTTATAGATTTCAAGGAGTGATTACCAAAGTCAAAAACCATAACTTAAAAAAAAAAAAAAATACTGACATGTTAAAATGTGTTCATAAAAAGGTCTAACTTTTTTCAAAAATAAAGTAGGTGTACTTTTTATGTGAGACAATGACATATGCTAGTCTTTTCTCAACCACCCCTCCTCTTCCCATGTTAGCTTGTAATAGGCTAAATTATGAGGCAAAAAGTTGGTGTATGTCCTTGAGTGATAATCCAAGTAGATATAAATAGACACGTATAAGTAAGAATCTTAAGTGCTCTTATTAAATATTATAAAATAAGTTTGGAGATTCTACTGTAACTCTAGATACAGATAATTATGAATTATAATTATAAAATTTATATGGGTATATTATATAATTAAGAGGACTATTGGAGATGTTTTTGTATTTTTATGTTGTATTTTTTATATTTTAATTGAAAAGTTGTTAGCGTATATTCCACACGCCTCAGCAAGTAGGCAGTGCTCGAGCTATTAAGGAGATACATGAGACGCTACTCGGTAGTCAAATCTGGTCATTCACCATATAAATAGATGCACAGACGTGCCCTCTTCCACATGGTGGGGCGCTTGTAGATACACATCATGGTTGGATTGCCGTTGGTGATCGATTGTTTGTGTTTTCTTTTCTTTTCTCTCTCCTGACAATTAAAATGCACAATTATCCTCTGTTTGTTTATTGTTTGCTTGGGTCTGGCTACCACATCAGACCCAAGGTCCTTGGGTCTGGTAACAATATCAAGCCCAAGAGTCGGGGGTCTCGCAACCATGTTTAGTGCCAGACCCAAGAACGGCTAGCAACCATGTTTGGTGGCAGACCTAGACGCGAGTCTGATATGGTTGCTAGACTCAAATGTGGGCATGCTTTGCTTGCCAGACCTAAGCTTCTTGGAGCCGGCAACCCTATGCAAATATATTGTGGACTAAGACACAGTCCATTGTAAACTTACACAATGGATTTTTCAAGCCCTGAAGGCTTGGGATATGGCTAATATTGTCGTTTCATATAAAGTTAAATTAACATTTTACCCTTTGGTTGAAAAAATTGAAGCCCTGATTGTAAGCGTATTTCAGTATTTTTCATGAGCTCACTGGTATTAAACGTTTCAACAGGGATATGGTAGTTTTTTGATGATCATTTGCATAGTAAAAACAGTATTATATCCCCAAGGTTAACAAAAATAAAACTTGTTACCCATGAGTTTTTTTTACCTTTCACAAACTGTTAAATAGTTAAAATATATCATTTTATCCTCTGTCTGTTTGTTGTTTTCTCGGGCTTGACAAATACATCAAACCCTAGCTACTTGGGTTCGGCAACCATGTTTGGTGTCAGACCTAGGCACGGTCTGGCAACTATGCATGACTGCTAAACTTAAGGAAATTGATCCTGATATGACTACCAGGCCCAATTCACCTATGTAGACGCTTGAGTCTTTCATGTCTGCCAAACTCAGGGCTCTTGAGTCTTTCATGGCTACTAGATCCAAGGTGGTTAAAACATTCTTTATACATTTAATATTTCTTTTATATTTTTAAAAAATTGATATTGACTCGTTATGGAGGGCAAGCCAATATACTAATATAAAGTTAAAAACTGTGGAGAAAATATTGTTTTTCCAGCACTATGTATTACAATAATAATCTAAAGTGTTATGTTTTTTTTTCTTGCATTTTGACTCTTTTTTCCATTTAGTTATTGATTTTTTTTTAATTTAGTTCTTATTTGATGTGTTTATGAAGAGTTAGAATTGATAATTTATTTTAATTTGTTTTTTATATGATTATTACAATATCAAAAAAAAAATATCAACATTAGGTTGATATTAACTATAAAGCTAAAGGTGTGGGGAAAATATTCTTTTCCCACATCCATTAGCATTATAGATCACAATAATAATCCACAATATTGTGATTTTTTTGTGCGCGCGTTTTAACCCTTTTCTTTTTCTTTAGTTTTTTTTTTTAATTTAGTCTTTATATGATGTGTTTATGGAGATTTAGAACTGATAATTTATTTTAATTTACCTTTTATATGGTTATCGTGATATCAGAAAGATATTTTGACATCGGGTTGATATTAGGAAAAAATCTTAGCATCGCGGTATAGTCTATTTTTTAAAAAGTTTAGCAAAATAAAAAATTATTTTAAAAAATTAGGTTATTAAACTTTGTGGAGTCAATGATCCAGTTTGCGAGTTTGGCAGAGTAACCCTGGTTGCCCTGGTTTGCGAGTTTAGTGATATACTTTTTTTTTTAATTTTTTTCTAATTGAACTGGAATTTGTGATCGTCTATTTTTTTTTTATCATATAGTTAAAAAAATAGTTTAAAAAAAAATGTTCTTTAAATTTAGAAAGTCCATGGGCCTGTTGACGGGAATGACAAATTTTACTTTTTTTTCTTTTTTTTAATATATTTTTTCGATTTTATCCTTCGATATTGGACTGATTGAGATTTGAGTTTTTATAATTTGTTTTGTTTTGATTTTTATGAGGTTATCATAGTCTTAAAAAAAAGTCTCAGTATTGGTTTAACGCTCGATTTTATGATTGTCTATTTTTTTATTATACTTTTAAATAAAAAATAATTTAGAAAAATAAAAGTAATTAATTATGATGGAATCCATTACCCGGTTTGTGGGTTTGACGTGTTGATCCGGTTACATGATTCAAGAGTTTAGCAGATTTACCCATCAAAACTTATATGCTTTTGATCCCTTAATTTTTGTAATTTTTTTTTATTTCACTCTTCTTCAATATTCAATTGAGAAATGGAATTCATGGTTTATTTTTTTTTTTTACTTTGTATAAAGTTATCATAATATCAAATAAATATATTTTTTAGGGTTAATACTCAATTTTGCAAGCATCTAATTTTATCATAAAATTAAATAAAGATAATTTACAAAAACAATAAAGTTATTAAACTCATTGAAGTCCATGATCTAAGTCACAGGATGACCAAGGTCGATCTAATTTGACATCATCTTAATATTAAAAAAAAATTTGTCATAAAGTTTTTTTTTTAAATATATGTTATGTTTTTACTGGTCATCTTAATTGTTTTTAAACTCATTAAATTGAACAATTCATTTTGAATAAGCTCTTACTTGGTTTTATTTAAAATTCAAGTTGGGTAAAGAGCTAAGTTGACATGTTTCAAAATCAATCTACTTGATTAGATTTAATAATACTGCAAAATTTCTATGCTCTAAACATTTTTTTAAGTTTTTTTTTAAATAGTTTAACTTCCCGCGCAACGCGGTTAAATGTACTAGTTGGTATAACAATATAAGTTGTTTCTCTTTTTAATATGCCTGATTACCTTGAGATTAGTATTTTATTTTTGTATTTCAGCATCTAAAGAAACTTTAGAAATGTTTTTTTTACATCAAAATTAGATCATAGTTATTAAATCGAACCTGATTAGACCAATGAATTGATCTAAAATCAGTTGATTTAGGGTTTAGTACGAACTAAGTTTTATAATAAATTAATAAAATTAACTTGATCAAAAACCTGTTAAAAATTAAAATTTTAATTTTTTAAAATAACATTATTTCCACCATCTAAAGAAACTTTAGAAATATTTTTTTTACATCAAAATTAGATCATGGTTATCAAACCAAACCTGATTAAACCGATGAATTGATCTAAAATCAGTTGATTTAGGGTTTAGTACGAACTAGGTTTTATAATAAATTAATAAAATTAACTTGATCAAAAACCCGTTAAAAATTAAAATTTTAATTTTTTAAAATAACATTATTTCCACCATTTTTTAAAATTTGTTCAATCTGTCAAAGTCTTGCCCCGTGTGGAGTTTAAGATGCTGTTTGTTATTGTGGCTGCGGGTGAGGTTCACCCGCAGCCACACATTTTTATGTTTGGTAAAGGAAACAAACCTAATTTTGCTTGGTAGGGTCCATTGATTTTTGCTGCCCAGCCGCAGGATTAGAGAAGCAGCAAAATGCTGCTTCACGTGGTTATTTTTAGGAACAGTGGAGCATACAGTGTAGCCATGCTCCACTGTCGCAATGTTCAGTTTTTTTTTTTTGAAAAACCAATGAGAAAAGTTTAGTTTTTTTTTCCCGAACACCAATGCAGTTAATCGTCAACAATATATTTTTTTTTAAAAAAATTAGTTTAATATGAATTAAATTTACTCGTACTATAATGAAATTGTAATTTTTTTTAAAAAAATTATGTTGTACTCGAAAAACTATTATTTAATATTATTTAATAATACTACATAAATTAAAAAGATATCGCATGATGACGTAGCATTTATGGAATTTGATCGCAATTCCAATAATAAAGATATCACAATCTTTATTATTTAATAACACTACATAAATTAAAAAATTCAATTTTTGTTATTGCGCGCTTAAGAAACCATGAAAAATATAGTCATTGTTGGATTGATTTCGTATGTAATGACATTGCACATAGTTTAATGGAATAATAAAAAATATTTGATTTCAATATTATTTATTTCATGATATAATAACAGTAGTTAAATCTAAAATATTTAAGTTAAAAATCACATATATATATATATATTATTTTATAACCTCAATTTAAAAAGCATTTTTTTAACCAAACACATTAAAACTACTTTTTCTTCAACCTTAATTTCAACCACATTTTTAACCAAACACCTATTTTTTTAAACCAATCTCAACTAAAAATACTTTTTATAAAATAATATTTTTTAAATTACAATCACAATAACTACCGCAATACTAAATACATTCTAATAAATATGAATTAAACAAGCTATTTTTTTTTGTTTGAAAAAGAGAGCTAATCACACCCAATGGGTTTTACTGGCCAAGCCCAAAGACTCCTTTTAAAACCCCTGAAACCGAAGTGAACTAGGAACAAGAAAGCCCTTCGATTGATTTCAGGCATAGGGTCTGCACGAAACGAGGAGGAAGGCAAGTCATGGCTCCGAGGGAGCAGTAAAGTTACTTTTAAATTGTCTGACAAAGACAACAGAGATGTTTACAAATAATCAAAGACAAGAAGAAAGAACCGGAAAATATGGAACCCCAAGACTCCAATACCTTCAGGTATTCTTTCTTTTCTCGAAAGGCCCTTCTGTATATCTTCTTCTTTTTTGTTTTTTCTTGTTTGCTTTAGTTTAATTGTTTGTATCACAAAATAATAATTATCCAGCAAATCAAATGACCATTTTTTTTTTTATTTACAGGAGTTGGTGAACCAGTTTCAGAATGCAGCGGATGAAGGTACTTTTAAATTTTGCTCGTGGTGTCTTCTTTAATATGGTTAGGTCAATCTATATATTTGTGTTGTAACTTGCAAGCACTTAATTGAAGGCTTAGCTTCCTTAATCACTGATTAATCCCTTAGCTTGATCAGATTATTAGAGTTCATGCTTTTTACCTGATTTCATTGTATTATTGGCTATGAATTTACTTTCCTAGTAATAATCCTTGTTGATTTCGAGAATCTTCCATTACATGATTGAGTTATAATATGCAAAGCTAGCCCGTCTTCAAATACTAAACTGATTTCTATGTTCTGCATGGCTGTAGAATGCAGTTTACGATATCATTCTGTTTGTAGCTAATATGCATCCTAACTTTGTTATCTGTGTTCTGCATTTACCCTTTGTTTGGTATGAAATGGAGTCTTTGGCGGTGGCAGTATTTCCGCTGTCAAGAGGAATGTTGCACAATCTAGATTCACTGGATATCTGTGCAATATGCAGGCTAAGCAAATATAGAAATTCGGGTGGTAGCAGAGGACATGCTTCTTTCTCTCTGCTTTTTTTTGTTTTTGGGTGTTGTGCATGTTGCTTTTGTGTCTGGTCTGGGAGTGAAAGTGGAGTGTCAATTTTATCACTGTGAGGAGGTGTAGGGGATTATGAGGGTGGAAACCATGCTTGAAATGTGTCTGTTTGTAACGGTAGCCAAGTTCAAATACTGGTCTGTATTTTTGCAAATGTCACTTCACACCATGTCTTGTAATGTGACTAAACCATTGAAAACTAACCTTGCCTATTACAACTTCTATTGACCATATTTTTGTTCTTGTTGTTGCAGAAAGAAAAGAGAGGATAGTTGCTAACTTGGCAAACTTTGCTTATGATCCTTATAACTATACATTCTTGCGTCAGGTTAATACTTTTGATTTTGGTTTTAGAAATATCTGGTTATAATTATAAACCAAGGTATATTTCATATAATTCTTCCATGTAACAACTTTTGAATGTGATCTAAACAGCTAAATGTTTTGGAGCTATTCCTTGATTGCATAACAGAACCAAATGAGAAGCTTGTCGAATTTGGGATTGGAGGAATATGCAATTCTTGTGTTGGTAAGTCCAACAAAGTGTACCTTCTGCTAGAACTGGAAATACTGCTGACCGAAAATATTAGGCTGCAAAGATTGTTTGCTTCGCATATTTACAGCCTCCTTTTTCATGCTATTATTATTTTTCTCTTTCTAAACTCTTGCGTGCAGATCCAGCAAATGCTGCTATCATCACTCAGTCCGGAGGCATATCCCTCACTATCCAATGTTTATCAAGCCCAGTAAGAAACACTGTAAGTGGAAGAGAGCCTGCGCTTCTTTATTGTTACACCCCCCTGCTTCATAACTTGTCTAGCTCATCCTGGAGATGACGTGGTCCTAAATACACAACCGAAATAGTTTTTTTTTCCCTGTAAGAAATATGCCCCCCCCCACCCCCCCGTTTTCCTCACTCTACCATTGGAGTGTGCTTTTATAGCTTTGACATTTTCTTTGATCTTTCAGAAAATTTTCCTTCATTACTGGGATCGATTCTTTAGGATGCTTTGAAGCTATATTTGACCTTGAATCTGTGAAACCATAATTATGCAGTTTTTTGTATGGTTTAATTTGATTAAGAGTTCTGTATGATTGCAGGTTAATTATGCTCTTGGATCTCTTTATTATCTCTGTAACTCATCTACCAAGGAAGAGATTCTAAAGCCAGAAGTTTTAGATGTTATCAAGAGGTATGCTGCTTGTGAAACAGTAAATGTAAGCTTCAGTAATCTGGCTAAAGCTTTCTTAGACAAGCATGTGTATGAAAACAAGTGACATTAGCATGCTTGTTGATATGGAAGATTCATCCCCAGTTCATTGTCCAAAATGAATACATTCTTCAAATGAAAGGCAGCGGCGGCGGCGTTGTCGTCATCTATTTCACTATATAGGTTTTCATCCATTTTTTCTTAGAAAAAAGAAAGTTTTGTACAGCTATCAGAGAGTCCTGTAATATTTTGGCATTTTCAGAAGCTAATTTAACTGCACAAGCTGATTACTGAAATTTAATGTTGCCAATCAATTTATGCTAAAATGCGAAAAGCTCCCTTTTCATTTGTTGTTTTTCGCAGGTATTTGCTGTTTCCAATTCGTTGAGTCGTGCATGAAACAATCGAGAGAGAAACTAAATACATTTGGATTAAAATAGATACCATATAACTAAATACATTTGGATTAAAATAGATACCATATAGATGAAATCTAAGAATCCTGGTCATTTGAGAAAAGTTGTGTTTCTGAGACGGGCATGTGAAATTTTCAAGGGCACTCCTTCGCTGGTTTACAATGCTCAGAAATTTGGGTTTTTTCTCTCGTATATGGCTGATTAGCACCTTGTCCTGCAAATTGCAATGTGTTTAAATTTAGGCAGCAAGAAACGATCTCTCCAGGGCATGAACGGTTGGGAATTCACGATATGGTTTAGAGATTTTGGGCCCAACTCAAACACCAAGATGATACTAGGCAGCAACTTCAACGGGTGGCTTGGTAGTAAAAGAGTTCTTTTCTTGACTTCTTGGATCCAAACTTTAGGGTCAACGATTAAAAGAATTTATGCAGATTGATGTTTGATGTTGCGTTCTTAAAATCGTTCAAAAAATAGTAGTAGTTTTGATTTGATGCAGAAGCTGGTCCGAAGACCCTCAAAAAGTTGATATTAGGCAAAACAGTAAAGAAAAAAAACCCAGCTTTTATTGCTTTCGAAGATATTAAAAATAAAAAGAAATCTGAAACAAAATCATTTTAGACGAAAAACATTTTTAAAAATAAGTTTTGAAGTATTTTTATGGAAATATTCATATATAAATGCAAATTTAAGAGGAAAAAATAAAATATTAATAAGAAAAAATGTAAAAGAAAAGTGAGTTTTCTCGGTTTTAATTGTGGCTAGCAAATTGTCCATGCATTGAGTGGTATATTATTAAAAAGAAAAATACTAAAAACAATAATATTTTATTTTATTTACTTTAAAATAGATTATAAGATAATTTGAATTAGGTTCCTAAGAATAAGAATAAACCCTCCATACTAAAGTTTTAAAAGTGTAAGTACAACTAAATATTACTCGTTTAGTTTTATATATATATATATATATATATATATATTATCAACAAAAAAAAAGAAAAAAAAATTAAATAACGTGTCATCTTCTATGGTAGCATTATAAAAAGAATCCCAAATTAAAAAGAATAAAATATAGGGGCTCAAGTGGAATATTAGTAAATTTATAAGGGTTAAAGTGAAGTCTAACCATAGAGATCAGAAAAAACAAAGGAAACCAAAGAGACGGCAGAAGCGTAACGTTACAGCTCAGGCCTTTTTTAAGATTAGAGGTTGGCAGTCAAAGCCCATGAATGTAATTAAATTAAAAAAATCACCCTAAACTTTCAAAAAATATAAATAAATTCCCCAAACTTCCCTTCCTTATTCCGGCCAAACTCTGCTCAGCCTCCATCATCTCTCTTTTTGTATTTTTTTTAAACAATATTTTCTATTTAACAACGTTGTCTTTTCCTTGCTGATCCTCAAGAGAAAAGAAGAGAGAGATTCTTACAACATGAAAAAGAAACTCGACACTCGTTTCCCTGCCGTAAGTTCTTTCTTTTGTGCTGTCTTCATGTTTTGTTTTTTTTTTGTAAAAACAATTGTGGATTGTCTTTGTTTTTTTTTTTTTTTTTGTTGTTCCACTGGCCTTTTCATGGTTAGCAATCCTGTTACTTTTCCCCCCCTTTTTTTATGGCTGATACTAACATGGGGTTAGAGAATTGTTGATATTTAAAGCAGTGTCTAATCTTTATTGAGTTTTAGATTTTGATTTTTTCCATAATATTTCATGCCCTTTACTTTTTTTTTACATGGACTACGGAATTCGTGGCCCATCTGGGGCAGCTTGTTGGATATTTTGTGTTTTTATCTAATTTACTTGGCTGAAATAGCAAAAAAATAAGTGGACCAACAAGTGTTTTTGTTTGGTTAAAATTGAGGTAGGACCAGTTTGATTATGGTTAATGAATTGCCTGTGTGTAGGGCACTGTCTAATATGTATTGACTTCTAGAGCTTGTGCTTTTCCTCTTTCTTACATGTACTTGGCGTGCTACTGAATTTGTTTCATTGCTTTGTTGTTTCGCATGTGGGGCACTTTGCTGGATTGTTTTTTTCACCTTCTACGAGGTTTTATGGGGTTTCCTAGGGATTATTGATTGGAAGACAGATGGAAACATCTTGTTTTTGTAATTTTTGGTTGTTGATGTGACTTTGCTGTAATAGGAATGAACTCAGCTCTTTTTAGAAGTGATGTTTACCTTTTGTTTTAGTCTTACTACCTGTTAAGTTATTGTTTTGTTCTATGCACGTGATGTATGGTAGTTTGGTTCTGTGAAACGTAAGCCATTTTTCAATATGGAGTAGAAAGTTTAGTCTTTAAACTCAACTAGTAATAGGAGTGTGCACAATTGAGTGGAAACTGAAACCTGGCCACATAGATGTGATAACCCAGTAGACAGTATAACATAGCTGCAAAAAAATTGTTTATTGCAGGTGTGTGCACAAACACTTGCTGTCATGCGCAAATTAAAGAGTTTTTAGTTTTACACCATTGTTAGATATCAAATTTGTTATGTGCTGAATGGTGGATATAAAGTTATCAACTCTTTTTATCAATTTCTAACCTTTTCTCTTCTTTATTTGTCAGTCCCCCTTCCTTATTAATCGCAAATTTTCCTTAGCTTACTGTGCATTTGAGATTCCTCTGTATCTCAGCTTGTTCTCTCTTTCCTTGAATGTGACCCCACGTTTTTTTTTTTTTTTAAAGAAGATTTGTGCTCAAGAGCATTGTTTTGAAACATCAATGGGTAGTTCAATTCCAAAAGAGCAAAATACTGTTCTCAACTGCATACTTGGAATAGGAATTGGAAGTTTCGTCCAAAGAGTAACCCCTTCCTCTCTGTCCCCCTTTATCTTGCCCTGTTTCTGAAGCCATCATTTTTCCCTTTGTAAAAAGCCTATCCAAAGGCTCCTGGCATCTGACAGTGGTACAAGAGGTATTACCTCACAGAAAGCAGGGTAATGCCTTGTTATGACTTATTTTCTGCAACAATTAGTTGGCACTAATTTGTTAGACCAGACTAAAACTTTAACTTTAGTGGGTAAAGCATCCTTCTATAGCCTTCCCATTTATGTACAACACTGTAGTACTTTGCCATGCTGAAAGAGATTTTATCGAACCTTGACATTTTAGATTGGTTTTTTTTTTTTTTCTCTCGTATGACCATTTTGATTGGTTCAATTTACCGTCCAAAAAATTGATTGATTGAACCTACTCAGCTCTCTGCTGTAACTAAATTCTTTTTGGTATTGATCACTTGACATGCAAATTGTAAATCTTACCTTTTTTGTGCATAGCAGGATAGCATTTTGGTAGGTAATCTTGAATGTGTTAATGAATTTTGTTCTTGTGCTTTTATCACAGGAAACAAATTTAAATAAATTTCTTTTTACAATAAATTATGCCTCATCTTGCATTTGTTCAATCACTTGTCGAAGGATGATGATTTGATTGATAGAGCCTTTGTATCAACTCTTGTGGGCGCTTGTACCATGCCAAGGACTCTTAACTTTAGGCTTGTGTTTGTTTCAAATCGAGGAGAATCTAGTGGTTCAACTTTTTATTGGCCCCATTTAGTGCTTTGAGATGTGAATGAGCTATGAGCAATTAACAGATATCACTTGAATTCTTGCATAAGATTTTTCCCTAGCATGTCCAGTGATTTTCTTTTACAATGTTTATTTTTTTAGCATTTGATTATCTACTTTATCTGGGTATTATTTGACAGGTTCGAATCAAGAAAATTATGCAAACTGATGAGGATGTTGGGAAGATTGCCATGGCTGTACCTCTTCTTGTTTGTAAGTAAATAATTATGGACTCATGCTTATGCAATGAAAGGAAATTTGGCCCCTTTCTATTTTCTTCCACACCACCTTTTTCTACGTGCTCTTCATAAGTCATCCTATGCCAATACCATGCATGGAAACCCTCTTCCCTTCCCCTCCATATATGTTCATGCACATTTTTATTCTTCTACTTGTTTTTCTTTATGGTTGTTTTGTTTCATTTACAGTACTAATTCAATTTGTATTGAAATGTGCAGCTAAAGCCTTGGAACTATTTTTGCAAGACCTATGTGACCGAACATATGAAATAACTCTGAAAAGGGGAGCCAAGACCTTGAATTCATTGCATTTGTAAGTAAGATTTGTATATTGTCTTTGTTGCTACAAATCTACTTATGGGTGCCAAGCTGCGGACTGTATATTATTTTGGTCCTTAGAATTGAACCTTCCAGGCGCTGTATGACAATATATTGAAAGCCAACTTTTACTATACAGAGCTTTGAGTTTGGGATCATGATCAATCTTATTCATATTGTTGGTCTGGTCCTGACTCTTAGAACAAATGAGATGTAGCTTTACACACACACACCACACACCCCTCTCTCTCACGCGCGCAGGGGCACGCCCACACATGTACACGCATGTGCCTGGGCAAGTGCGCTCACATACACACGCCTTGGACGAGCACATTAACACTCATGTGTCCTCATGCGTGCATTAGACATTTGTCTTTTCTACACCTTCTAACATCAGTGAATCGAGGTGGTCTGATTTTTGCTATGAAATTTACAGGAAACAGTGTGTACAGACTTTTAATGTTTTTGATTTTCTGAGGGAAATTGTGAGCAAGGTTCCAGATCTTGGTGGCCCAGATGTCACTGGTGATGAACGTGGTGTTGCCAAAAGAAGGTTTGGAATGTCTAGTCTTGTATTTTTGTTTTAGTTTGGACTTTAGATTGCTTGATGACTAATGACATTCTTACGCTTCAACTTTAGGAAAGTTGCTGATGATGAAGACAATGACAGTGATGAGGAGTGCAGTAGAAACAGAACAGTAAGTTTCCATGTCTTGCATTATATAAAAATGGAGAAAGAAAACTATACAAGCATTTTGCGTGAAGTTAGATATCAACATTTATTTGTTATCCTTAAAGTTGGAAGTTGAATTTCATGTTACCTTGTAGTTTGAACTATTTATGACTGATGTCTACGACCATGCTCTTGGTTTAAATGGTGTTAGTTTTTGTGCAACAAGTTAGATTGTATCACCTGCTGCAGATTGTTTCTGTGCTCCATTGACTACAAGGCATATGTTATGGCAACTTTTAATCGATGTAGAAAATAAGCTTCTATGGATTTATTCTGCATTCTATGTTTTTGAACAATATGTTGCACTAGAATTCAACCCTAGAATTTTGTTGACAGAATGAGACTATCCAGACAAGCAGCAGTGGCAGAGGAAGAGGAAGAGGAAGAGGTAGGGGCAGAGGTGGAGGGCGTGGCCGGGGGACAAGATCCATGGAGAGGGAGACAACTGCACAGCATGGGAAGTTTGAAGATGACCCTGACATTGATCATCACAATGACAAGCACTGTCCAGAACTTGACAAGGATTATGAGCCTAAAGATTCGAAGGATAATATTCCAGCTGGCAGAAATTTACAAGCTCCAGTACGTGACTTTGACCTGAATGCGGGCTTGGATGAGAATGGAGAAACACAACCAGTGTTAGCTCCTGTCCCTTCTAGTTTCTCAACAAAATCTGATACTGTTGTCCCTGCAAGTTCCTTAACAAAACCTGACACTGTTGTCCCTGCAAGTTCCTCAACAGAACCAACTCCTGAATTGAAGCATGAGGAAGTGCCTGGATGGTCCCTTGAAGACATTGAAAAGATGGATATCAATCCCGTTCAACTTGCAAACTTAAATACAAGAATAGAGGAGGAGGAAGATTACGATGAAGAAGACTGCAGTTACTAGCTAGTTTTCTCTGCTGCTGTATATGGCTTCTCACATCCTATAGGTTTTAGGTCCTTGCAGGAAAATATAAATCTGAAGGTAGCGATTATTGAAGCTGATGGTAGCGACTAGGGAGCTGAGGATTAAGTGGTAGTCATCATTACAGACTAGGCAGAAAATGGTAGGATTCTGTCTTCTTCAGAATATATTTTCTCCACCATTTGCTGAATGTAGATTACACATTAACTCCCCTAGGCATTTAGAGATCAGTCTGTTTAACCATTCTTGTATTTTAAGATGCAAAACGCTAATTACTACTTCTTGAAGGCAGAGAAAGGCTCATAAAACAGCTGGGGAATTTCTGTGGTCTTTTTCCCGGCAAGGGATTAGGAATCTAGGTCCATGATAAACCATAAAGGCCCTTGTGCCAGCTGCAGCCTTTGACAATGAACAGGAAGGCCACTCAGAGCCTAACTTGATCCAAACCACTCTCACTTGGAAAAATCCAACTTAAGCTTCAATATTGGATGCATCCCTTTTTGGGATTGGTTTTTCCTCTTAACAATTGCATTTGCTATGATACTAACTTTCTAGTTGCAAAATCAAAGCTGCTACGAAGAGTTTTTTGGGCCATATGAACAGCCAAAACACAGCATACAAACTTGGCCAATGTTATGAGGTTATATGGCAGGGAGAGACCACTTGGTGACACCAACTTTTAGAGTGATTGAACTTTATTGTTTCTAAAACTTGTTTTTAGAATTTCTTCCTGCGTTGTTGCTTCAAATGGAAAATTGAAAGGGAGGTGGGTTGGAGTTGGAATTTGATTTCATCATGGTAGAACTATGTTTTCTTGTCATAATTGCTCATCAATTACAGATTAAGAAAATTATTTTAGTCAGAGAATTTATCTAAGATATGAGCGACATTGCGTTGCGTTGCACGCCATGAGCAATTGCGGGATGAATGAGCCAACTAAATTTGATCTCCATGCTTGTATTAATGTCTACAAGCAACGATATGGAGTCCGGCCTCGACTACAATGGGTTATTACTTATTATGGAGGGCTAGCGTGCATCTTTTTTCCTATCATTGTTTCTTGGATATGCTTCCTGAAACAAAAATGGATCCAAATTGGATAGTATTATTGAAAAGAAAAGAAAATTAAATTGCACCACACAATAAGGTTCCATTTCAACCTAGTTAAAAATATCAAAAAGATGCATTTTGTGCAGGTTACACTCTAAAAACAAACGGAAATTAGATTATATTTGGTTAATATTCTATAATAGAAAGAAAATATACAGAAGAGACAATCTTATTTGGTTGAAAAGACAGAAATGCAGATATAGAATAAATTTATCTTTAAATCAACAAAACTTAGATTATATAAAATAAATTTATCTTTAAATCAATTAAACTTAGATTATATTTGGTTAATATTCTATGATAGAAAGGAAATATACAAAAGAGACGTAATCTTTTTTGGTTGAAAAGACAGAGATGTAGATATAAAATAAATTTATCTTTAAATCGACGGAACTTAGATTATATTTGGTTAATATTCTATGATAGAAAGGAAATATACAAAAAAGACGTAATCTTATTTGGTTGAAAAAACAGAGATATTGATATAAAATAAATTTATCTTTAAATTAATTTTAGAGTAAATTTATGTACTTTTAAAATAAAAAATATTATAAGATATATCTCCTCTATCATTATGATTTTTATTTTTTTGTCTCATGATCATAGTTTTGAAAGCCGGCCCAGCGGGTCGACCCGGGACCCGGCCGACCCAGGTTTGGGGCCGGGCCGGGTCTAAGCAAAAAAACAGCCTAGGAATTGGCCTGATGAGACCCTGTGGGTCGACCCGGAACCCAGCCGATCCGGGTAAACCCGGCTGAGACCCGGTTTTATTTTATATAAACGATGTCCTTTTTTCCTAAACACTCAATTTGATTGAAAGCCATCGTCTCTCTCTAATTGAATGTCATTGTCTCTCTCTATCTCTGACCCACAATCTCTGTAGATCTCGATCCCTGCTAGTTGCTTAAACTCTTTCTCTCCCAAAAGCTCATAAAAAGAAAGCATATGGCGATGATATCTGTTCAAAATCTGGTCAAAGAAAGAAAATACCCTTTCATCTTTGCTCTTGTTATCTTACTCGTTTCCACCAGTATCTTCTTCTTATACTCAAACAATTTTCAATCTTTCACATTCTCTCTCGGAGATCTACAAAAATCTAACCCCACAATCTCAAAACCTTCTCAAAAAATCCAAATCCATCGTGTTTGGTGCCTCTTTCTAATGAGTATTAAGTGTCAATTCAGCGACCGAAAAGCAGGGACATGGTGAGATAATTTTGATTAATTCTTTTGGTAAGATTTTGGTTTTAGTTAGTTTTCTTCCTTTTTATTTCAAGTTTTAGTTGTTGGGCAAAATTTGAAAGCTTAATTTTAAGTGGAGGACTGAGGATAACAGAAGATTATTCTGTTGGATGGTTCACCTGAGAATCCACTTGAGTTCATCCAGGTCCAAATTGCCAATGTGAAATTTAAATTTGCCATTGCAATTTTTGACTCTGGTGAGATTAAAGTGGAGGGAAGAGTGAAAGACAGGAAGCCCCACCTCACCAAGGTAGATTCATTTGGTGTTGATGTGAGCATGGAAGGCAGCCTCATACTTTGCAGTCAGGTTGATCAACCAGGTATGATTGGCAGTGTGGGGAATATCCTTGGCGAAGAGAATGTAAATGTGAGTTTCATGAGCGTTGGCAAGATCGCTCCACAAAAACAAGCAGTAATGACCATTGGTGTGGATGAAAAACCCAGTAAGGAAGTGCTAAAGAGGATCAGGGAGATACCAGCAGTTGAAGAATTTGTGTTTCTTAAGTTGTAGGGCGCACAATTCCGTCATTCTTGAACCCATTTTTTTGGGTTGACCCGAGTTAACTCAGGTCAACCCATCTGACCCGTGACCCGATCATTATACCGGGTTGACCACCGGGTCGGGTTTTAAAACTATGCTTAGGATAGTAGCCAAACTCGAACTTGTTACGGGGATGGATATGGTTTCCTTGTACCTACTTAGAGGTACCTAACATTTTGTAAAATGCCTTCTTATACTTACAAATGTTAAAAGTTACACTTCATAGTTTCATAATGAACCTAAACAACTCTATTTTAATTTCTTAAACTTCATTTTTTTAATTAGCATTGATATTATGAAAAAATAAATCCCATTTGGATCACGGAAAGAAACCTTCAAAAATGCAAGAACTCTGGATATTTCAACTCAGCCCAAGCTCTTGAAGACTATACAGAAACTATCATCACATAAAGGACAAAATTAATGCTAAAGACTCACCGGCCAACATCTTTGGATAGTCACTAGACATGTGGTATATTCTACGCCATAGACGGGTTAATGTTTTTTTAATTTAAAAATAAAATGTTCAAACAATCCTATTATTTTTAAATAAGTTTTAAAAATATGAGATATGACTCATTGACTTGACTAAGTTGATTAAGCTTAATAATCTCAGCTAGTTTAATCATTCAATAAAAAAAATCAACATTAAATAAAATGAACAAAAAAGTGGTAATAATTAACTATAAAAAATAAGCTGTCAATATCATACTTGAGAGAAAAATAAAGAAAAGCTTATTGGAAACTTATCATCACTTTGTTGTGAAAATTGCTTCGTTTTTGGAAAGAACTCATCAAGATTGTTCTAATGCCACTTCAAAATGATGCATAACAACACTGAAAGAAGCTGCACACACTGTCATAGCAATGACCTAGAAAGCAAATCCAACAAAATATCATGTAGTGAACATCTCATGCTTATATTTAACCAATTAATTTAGTTTAATTTAATTCAAAAAACAAATTTTCTTTTTTAAAAAAGTTAAATTTAACAAAGAACGAAAAAAAAGACTCAAGATAACCCGAGTTATTTTTAAAAAATAATTAAAAATCACATAGAAAGAAAATTAAAAAAAATATCAGAGAAAAATATCCAATTAAATAAATGTTGAATGATGAAACTGAAAAAAACACGAGTTTAAAAAAATCAAGAAAACCTAGGCAAATCTCATAAACTTGGGTTAATCTTCCAAACTCGCAACCCATGAAATCATAGATTCAGGCTCAATTAAGAAATTTAATTTCCAACAAATTTAATGTTGAATGATGAAATCAGAAAAAAAAATCAATTTAAAAAATTTATGAAGATAAAAAAAAAGTAATAAGGATAAAATCTAATAGGAAAAAAACTAAAAGAGGATGAAATCATAAAGAAAATTAATTTTAAAAATAATCTCAAATAAAAATAGCAATAAAACAATAAGGACCAAATATGATTGATAAAAAAATTATAGGATAAAATTAAATAAAAATTCTAATTTTACAAATTATTTTAAATATTCCATATAGTAATAAAAAACAAGGACTAAATTTGAAGAAAAAATAAATTGAAGAATTTCTTTGAAAATTTTAAGGATTATATGTGAAAGTTAAAGAGAAAAGAGAGAGAAAAAAAAGGGCCGAATATTCCATACAGTAATAAAAGAGGATTTTTTTTTTGGGGGGGGGGGGGGGGGGGGGGGTTTGGAAAAAAAAAAAAAAAAAAATTAATTTAAAAAAAAAAAGAA
>Ga0325404_1000488_pt1 | contig 39577 bp, 14 predicted proteins | sample PopdelMetagenome_18_FD_205664 | JGI IMG/M metagenome (GOLD analysis project Ga0325404, IMG submission 205664) | Populus deltoides microbial communities from Bellville, Georgia, United States - Xylem-Control-R1 | ecosystem: Host-associated > Plants > Phyllosphere > Stem > Wood/Secondary xylem...
CTATGAGCATGATCTCTTTTTTAAAATCATCATTCAAACCTTTACAAAACCTACGCAAAGTCATGGATTCATTTTCCTTTATAGTACATCTTATCTGGTAATTATTAAACTATGTTATATACTTATTGACAAGCTTGTTCCCTTTTCTAATATTATTTCATTGGTCTAAAAGTCTTTCTCTATAAGATTGAGGTGGTTACTTTTCTTGTAATTTTTGTAGTGAAATAAGGTTTACCTCTCCTCTCCAAACAATCCTCAATATTTTCACAGTAAAATTAGGCTTCATCAATGAGTTTCATCTTGAAAAATCTAACTCTTTTATTATCAGACAAGTTGTATCAATCAAAGAAGATATTTATATCATTAATCCACCTATTACAAATCCAAAGGTTATGACAACCGTCAAAAGTTGTATCAATCAAAGAAACTATTCATATCACTATTTTTGTTGGGGATCATGACTTGTATCAAGATCATCATGTTTAGAGTAGCCTAAATGATAGTCATATTGGTGGTGTTTAGGGTGAACTTGCCTACAATAGTTATTGTTGTAATTTTTAGTAGTTTTTTGGTACCTTATTTGGAAGTATTTAGGGTTCAAATCTTTTAAAAATGTTTGTCATTTGGGTTTGCATAAGATTTTATTCCCCTTGAATAGCCCTATGGGTATCACTAAACGTCAGGTCCACTGTAATTATAGAATTAAGGTTAGACACTAAATGACGATGATACAAATACATGCAACACTAACTTGAATATAAAATTAAGATCACAAATTATTCTTACAAGTGAAATCACAATATAAAGATAATGTTATTCACATTTTTTTTAAATATAGAGATCAATAAAAAAAATATACTAGAATAATTATAAGCATGCAATGTCTTTTTTTTTTAATGTAAATAATTAATTAAATACTAGTAATAATTTTCTACTATTTTTTACCACCAGCTTTGCAATTATCAAAGAAAATTAGATGCTCAATATAAATTAAGAAAGCGGTTGATTAATAAAAATATCATATATAAAATGCAAGGTGGGGTATTATTTTTTTAAGCACAAAAATAAAATTAATCGCAACCTTAAATGAGTGTAAAAATCACAAAACTAAAATTCAGATAATAAAAAATAGAGTAATTTACAGATAATGTTCATAACGGTGACTTGGTATTGCACAGGCTTTTCTTTTTCTTTTTTTCTGATTTTTTTAACCATTTTTTAATTAAAATACAAATAAATAAATAATGTTAAAAGAAAAAGAAACATAACAGTAGCAATTAAATTTTGTAGAGGCGAGAGACACTGCGTTTGCTTTCTTCATCACAGCCTTCTCTCAAGTCGCTGGTGGCTGCTGTGGAGTGCTGATTTTCCATGTGATTTTCTCATCCGGACAGTGGTTGAAAGGATGAGGGTTGCTGCTGGTGTTGACCGATTTTGTTGTGGTGATTTGAACTGCTGGTAAGTCTGTGAGAGACATTGTGCTGGTATGTTGAGGAAGACCAATGATGAAGGGATTGTTGAGTTGATGGGAAGGATGGTCTGCTGCTGCTGTTGCCAGTGTTGGACTAGTGTAGTGGTGGCTGAAATTGGTTATGTGTTGGTGTGGATTGTTGTTGCTGTTGCGAGACAGAGGAGCTGTGGAACGTCGCGGCCAGTGGTTGTCTTCCATATATAGGTGGTTCGATAGCAGGTGAGGAGAAGATAAGAGGGCTACTGGTTGTTGCCAAAACAGAGGGAGAAAGGTTGTTGGTGTGTTGCAGTTGTTGTCGTTGGTGGCGTGAGTTTGCTGTTGGCGGCTGCGCGAGGAAGTGGTGGTTTTCGGGGGCTGATTTGGCTGGTGGGTTAGATGGCAGCTGTGGTGGTGGGTTGGAGGTTTAACTGGTTTTTTTTTTGGTTATGGATGGTGGCTGGTGGGTAGGAGGCAAGTGGCTGTGAGGAAGATGAATAGTGTGGCTAGGGTTTTTTTTAACTGTTGATAATGATTCTATATAGTTTCTAGGTTGAATTTTGAGGATTTTTACATGGAGTTGAATTTTAAGAATTTTCTTAAAAAGATCAATTAACTGTAAAAATAATTAAATATTTATACTGGATATCAAAGTTGATGTGGGGTAAAAAAAAAGATTTAATTAAAGCCTAATAAAAAAAAACTAAGAAGAAAATGTCAAAGAAAATAAAGGAAAAGCTAAAGAAAAGAAAAAATATAGTTGGAAAAGTCTGTAATTTTATAGTCAAGAAAATAGTAATGTCAAGAAATAATAGGGTTGAAAAGTATTTAACTTTATAAATTTTATTTAATTCATCAAAAACTGATTATAATGTTAAGAAAATGACATATAAATAACAAAATTCTAATCAAAGTTAAATTTAGACTTAAACCATATTAACTAATAAAAATCTAATAAAATAACATAAACTAAAATCCAATAATAAAAATAAATAAAATTTAATAACTTGGAGTTGAATGAGCTTAATCTCTCAACTAAAAAGCAGAGCTATCTTCCATCATTGATGACCATATGCGTGCGTGAATCATTTCCCTGCTGCTTATACCATCTTCTGTTCTTGATAATGCCAACAGTTTGCTTCGAAGGGAAAAACACCTGCTTAGGAGTAGCTAATTGTGCTGTATCATTGCTGCTGTTTAACTAGTTCGAGGGGGAAGAGACAAGAAGACAGGGAAAAGTACATGTACACAAAAGGGAGTAAAAAACAAGGACTAGTAAACAGAGTTCGGGGAGAATGCTGATACCCCTAATAATTGAGACTGAGAAGTTACATTAGGGTAATGGGGTGGTACATTAGGGCAACAGAGGTTCCATGCCCAGTCACAAGAGAAAAAAAAATCACATGGAAAGGGTCCCTCTGATGGGCTAGTTTTACTGCCACGGAAAATCACATTGAAAGGGTCCACAAGCAGCTGACAGTCAGTTGTACTGCCACAGAAAATAACGACGAGCACTTCCAAAGATTCTCTAATTTTAATCATCTGTACAGTATCGTTTCTTTTTTTCTTTTTTCTTTTTTATGCAACTCTTAGAGTCCCGCTCGATGAACTGCAGAAAACCAAACCAGATAAACAAGATCATAGCAGCAACTATTCCTGTATTTGAGCATGTAATGTAACATTAGATGACATTATTTTGTGGGTGGGGCTGCCCCTCTACAAGAAAGCACAAGGTGATAATGGACGGATAGTTGATTATTAAAAATATATTTGAAAATGCGGTTATTTTTTAAAGTTTTTTTTAGTTAGAAAAAATTAAAATAATATTTTTTATTTTTTTTACATCAATAAAAATAATAATTTAAAATAAAAAAATAAAAATATTAATTCTTTTAAAAAATAACACTAGTTTGTTATTAGAACCAAAAGACAAGGGATGCTCAATATATCTTGGAGACTCGGACTTGAAGTCCAATCTACACTAGGTTTACTTTTAACTTGTTTAGAAAACTGTCTTCATAACCAATCCTAACATGTCTATTTTTTTAACCTAGTTAACCCAACCTAGATAGAATAAAATTGTTTCAGCTCTTTTTCTTAACTATGGATGGTCTTGCTTTTGCCATCGAAAGGATAATAATTAGCAACCTTAAGTTGTTTTGAGTTTATGTTTCTTTGAAATGTCTACAGAGGGTAAGAAAATATTCAACCCGAATGAACAAAAGGAACACAATCTCTGTAATTGAAGCTTGTGAGACCGTCGTCCCTCCCCATTAAAGCTTTATACCATCAATGAAGAATTGAAGCAGATGCTGTAAACATATATAAACAAGAGAAGGAAGTGTATAACCTTCCACAATCCATATCATTCGCTCTGGTCTTTTTCCCCATACGAAAATTAGGGGACTTTTAGCCCCTTCCATGAGGCATAATTTTTTTGCTTACCAGCGACTGAATCCTATAATAAATTCCGATTCTTGCTAGGCTTCAAAAAAAACAAAAACTGTACATCGATCTGAAATACGATAGGAGGCATCAAATGTGAACTCGCAGTCTTCCCAAGCTGGTAGTAGCCTCAGGTAAAACCCAAGCGATGCATGCCATTGGTTAAGAAAAAAACAACTACGCCATTGAATGAGCAATGAATTCAAGCTACTTGTTGCTACGTTCCCAGGCTAGATCATCAATGGAGGCTTGACCATGGACCTTTCCACTTCCAAGTGTGAGCTCAAGATCATCCACCCCAATCTCATGAATCCTCTCACCCTCCCATGGCTTCACCCTACAATTCTCAAACTCAAACTCAGCACCTCTCCCCCTTTCTGCTGCTACTCCCCAGCTCAAACCTTCATGCCTATCAACTCCAATCTGAAAAGCACACTGTTGATCCACTGGTTTAACAAGATTAAATGTTGGTGAAGGAGGGGCTACCTGGGGTGCCACTGCCTGAAAACTCAACCAGCGGCCAGAGTCCACGGTAGAGGCATCAGACTCGTCACATTCTGGAATTGTGGCAGGTGTTAGATGGGGGCGCCGTGTAGGACTTGAAGGAGCAGAAGCTGCAAAAAGGGGATGGCGAAACGAGTTTAGGGAGCCATTTGAGAGGGATTCCCAGTCAACTTTCCGCTTTGAACTTCTACATGTAGGGGAAGAACGTGGTGGGGTTACAGGAGCACTATTGGATATTCTAAGAGGCGGGAGGTTTGTGGGGATGGAAGCTATGTTTCGGAGGAAAGGGAGGAGGTACGTGGAGGAGTTTCCATCGAAACAAGTAGGACTTGGGAATGAGGAGGATGAGGGACTAGCATGGTAGGAAGGCACAGGGCTTGCAAAATTTGAGGATTGCGGGCTTGGTTGAATTGAGGAGCATGCACTGATGTTTGCTGGCATGCCAGCAATCTCAGATGGAGGTGGCTTGCAGCCCTGTGACAGTGCACATTACAGGAGTATTACTCGCAGGTGACAAAATTACATAAAAGAAAAGCTATGCATACAGATTTTAGAAGAACATATATTGCTTTAAATTAAACTCATAAATTTCCATCCTAAATCAGTTTGATTACAGTATGGATGAGATTATGGGACTACTCATGACACTTAGGAAACCGGTTATAGTCAGGCTGGAGTAAATGGAGGATTTGATTGACAGTAAAGTACAAATTTCCTGATTACAAGTAACCCACAAATCAGCAGAAACAGAAATCTACTCCCATATCAAATTAAAGCAGGGTAAAAAGAAAAAGAAAAAAAAGCACTATCCTGTCTTAACTTTTAACATGAATCGAAGAAAAAACCAGACAAGAACAAAAACATTACTGCAAATGACATAAATCAAAGCCAATTGGATAAGGAATCAGGAAACACGAAAACTACAGCTACAGAAAAGATAAAAAGAAAACACGAAAAGGCTACCTAAACGAAAAATCCACTGCATGCATGTCTAGATCTATAAATAAAAATCCATTAAAACAAAAATATAATTAAAAATCAAACAAACCTTGCGATAAGTGGTACCGTCTTCTTCGACAATCCAACCAGCTTCAGCACAAAGAGCTTTCAAGACTTCATTATTATCACAATGTTTTGGTAACTTATAATTTCCTTGAGTCCTAAGTCCTGTATAGATCTTGGCAGCTATAGCTCTTCTCCTTCTTTCTCTTCTCATGTTATTCTCTCTTTCTTTCCACGTTGGTAACCTCGCTGAGGATCCACCGGCTGTCATTTTCCCCGGCAAACCCTCCCCCACTCACGCTCCCCCTCTCCCTCTCTCTCTCTCTCTCAAGTTCTAGTTTTCGTGTTGCTTTCTCTCCGTAGACTCTATGGTTTTGTGTGTGATTTCTCTCTCTTCATCATAAAGACTCTTCCTTTTTCTTTCTTTCTTTCTTTATTACTGAAGTTTTTTTTTTTTTTATGAAAGAAATATTGCTGCTTTGATGCTACTTTAGATTCTTCTTTTTCACGTTTGTGTTTTAGGTAGGTTTGTTTATTGTAAAATATTTTATAAAAAAATATCTTATGATTTTTTTTGTTTATTTTTGAAAAATAGTTTTTTATATTTATTTTTTATAAAATATTTTTAACAAAAATTGATTAATATAAAATATTATACTGTCAATCTTTAAACTTAGTTTATTTATTAAAAATTATTTTCAGTTTATAAAGTTTCCTAAAATATTGTACGAATAATAATCCACTTATAATATCTTCTAACGATTTCAAACACCACCTTCTCATCACCACCATCTCCTCCACCACTACTATTAGTAAATTGTCTAGGTATAGAAACAAATAAATAGTAAAATCAATTGGCTTAGAGATGTGAAAAACATTGTCTTTAAGGTGTATATTTGTTTCATATAGAGACAACACATCCAGAATACAACTAAGTCATTTAAACCTCTAAAAAAATAAAAAAAAACAAAGGACAAAGGAAAGAAAATACGTTGTTTTTTATATATGATTTCTCTTTGCATAATAACAGGTTTAGATACACTAGAAATGTTTTAATGAAATTATATGACTGTTAATAAAATGGTTATATTTTGAATTAAATTGAATAGTTGTTATTTAGTTTTATCATAATAGTCACAAATATCAAAATTAATTATGAGAATTAAAAAAATAACTTAATAAAGAATTAATCTCACTAACAAATTAAGTTTCAAGTGTCTAAGTGTCATCTTTTTTTATATTATAAATATACATATAATAGCATTAGAAAGCCTACTATAAGAACTTATTCATCATAGCTTTCATTTAATTTATTACACAATAAAAAACCATACTTATAAACACTTATGATGAAGTGTTTCTTTTCAATGTGGGATAAAAATATTTTCCTTCTTTATTCACTTACAAACTACACCAAATATTTCCTTACTAGTTTGTAATGAATGTCTTTTCACTTGATATAAATATGCTTACAAAAATGTATTTTTCAATTTAAACGTTCAATTAGTTTTAGAACTTGAATTCTACTCAAGTTATTGGACTTCACATATTAAACCATTGTTTTTGTAGAATCAAAGATATTACACTTGAAATACTATGCAAGCTTTTAAAAAGGTTCACAACTATTTAACATTTATTATGATCATATGAAAAAAAATCTCATTTTCATGAATATTTAAAAAAAACCCTAATTTTTGTAAAAAACAACACCACTTCTATATTCATATAGGTGATGCAAGCTCTTAAAGAGGTTCACAACTATTTAGCATTTATTATGATCATGTGCAAAAATCTCGTTTTCATGAATATTTAAAAAAGAAAGCCTTAATTCTTGTAAAAAACACCACCACTTTTATATTCATATAAGTAAAATTATACAAGTTTTTATTACATTAAACATAAACTTTAAATTTCATTGAAGGCTTACACTCATCCTCCTTTACTTAATAAAATGCATTGAATACTATTAAAATATAGTCCAAATTAATTATGAGTGTCCAACATATACTAAATAGTAACTTGTTATTACACATAAAACTTATAAATAAACTTCTTGTTAATCCGATATTAGGTTTTCATTACCGATATCTTTAATAACAAGTTTCAACCCTATTTCACTAATTATTTTCCTTACCATGTCTCCATCATTTACCCTTAAAAGCCAAAAAAAAAAAACTGATATTGAGGGGCTTTTTTTATCATTTCATTTTTTATAGTAAAATAACTCTATTACCTTTAAAATAAAGAATTTTAAAGTTTGTGTCCAAGGGTTTTTTAATCTTTTCATTTTGAATTTTTTTTGTTATCATGAAGTTTATTAAGGGTGATAAATATAAACTAATATTTTAATGAAAATATTGTTGGCATGTATGAGATACTCGTGCCCTTTAGGTGACATGTGTGGCGCTTCTTGGAGGTCAAAAAACTCTTTCAGTCATGTTGTTTGAATCTTCACTGCGTTCTCTTCATATTGGGATGACGTGAGATGAAGAAGGTGGCATGATTTGTTTTCGACTTCATTCTTCAATCCCAATTTGTTATGTATTATTTTTTTTTCAATTTGGTCCTTATTATTTTATTTTCTTTACCTTTTTGTGCAATTCTTATTTGTCTTCAATTTCATCCTTCAATCCAATTTTATGATATATTGTGCTTTTTAATTTGGTTATTATTCTTTTGATTTCTAATGTTTTCTCTTTGTCTTTTTGTAAGTTTTTTATTTGTTTTTGATATCATCCTTCAATCTCAATTTGTGATATATTATTTTTTTTAATTTGATCCTCATTATTTTTTTTCAACTTGATTCTTATTATTTTAATTATTTTTTATCCTCTTGTTAAATTGGTTATTCCTTCAATTAAAAATTTATAGTTGTCCTTTAATTTATTTTGAATTTCAAGTTTAGTCTTTATTCTTTTAATTATTATTTTTTATTTTGAATTCTTTTATGTTGACTCACCTTTTATTATCTAGGTTACAAGTTTGCCATACTAATTTGATTTGACTCGGATTAATTTGTTTTTATTTAATTTCATCGTTTCATATTTAATTGTTTAAGAATTGAGTTATATTGTTTTTCATTTTTAAAATTTTTTTCCCATATTATCATATTTTTTATAAATTAATTCATTTATTATAATTATCTATTTTTTATTATCTAATTAAAATAAAATAATCTAGTTGCAGAACAGCACGAGTACAAGTACACTTTCAAGTCTAAATATGTTGAGGCATAGAAATGATATTTTTAAGTTGGAGGGCTTTTTCTCCATATTTATGAGACATGTAAAAAGGAGGATTTGTTTTTTTTTTTTTTTTTCAGGCATATAATGTGAGGGACATATGTTAACTAGAAAAAGTAGCCTCAAACTTAATGATTCTTTGAGATTTCTTTTTAAATGATGCTTTATTAAATTTTTAATTTTTAATTTTTTACTTTTAGATTATTTAATTTACTATTTTAAAAATAATTTTTAAAGAATAAAAAAATATATTTTTTAATAAAAAATAATTTAAAAAGCAATAAAAAAAATGTAAAATGCACATGTTGTGGTGTGACATGTGACGTGACAGCTAGCGAGGCAAATTGCAAAGGCTAATCAAGGAACATTATTGAGTACCGATCTGATCAAGAAAAAGGTGACACGTGGAGCAGTTCTGTGCTCTGCAATGCTATGCTGTGCTCAGCACCTCGTACAATATATCTCTTTGGCCTGACTAATTTCTCATTTTCAATAGTGTTTTTTTTTTTTTTTAATATAAGGCTATAAGTTGGTGAAACTAGGACCTCGCTGTTTCTGCTTTATCTGTGAAAATGCCACGACTCTGCCAGTAAAAGTGAAAAGTAATAATTGTCCACCTCATGGTAAGTACATGATTGACCTATATTTTCTACTGCTAGTAGGGAGCATGGAACACTTTTGGTATTACTTTTTACTTAATTTAGTGAATGTTTGAGCATTCCATAATAATTATTTTTTAAAATATTTTTTATTTTAAAAATTAATTGAAGAATACCACTCAGTGCTAAAACTGAAATTAAAAAAAAAAGAGTAAAAATCTAGCAACAGTCTCTTGCATGATTTACTTGGGAATCAATCTTTATCATGATTTATCCCAAATAATAATAATAATAATAATAATAATAATAATAATAAAAGCACGGAAATGATAAAACGACATGTGAGTGAAGAAGAGCAGTCGTGGGTTGGTACACTACCTAACGAAACCACCACAACAATGCAACATTGTTGCAAAGCAGCAAAAATGGAGCCATTGAGAAGGGCGTCATATATATATATATATATATATATATATATATATATATGAAATACAATCAAGAAGGGCGCCTCCATTGTTGACAAAATGAGAATCAATTTTCATATTAATAAAACATTAAGAGGGGCAAGGAAAATTGGTTCGTGCCACTTATCCTCGCATTTTATTATGGTTTTTTATGATGATTTTTTTTATTTATTCTAGTAATTAAATTTTTTTTTCATTAATTGTATTTTTCCGTGACCAAATTAAAAGCTAATTGCTTTTATTTTATTAAAGAAAGGTAGAGTTAAAAACATGAGAACATTATGAAAAACACAAGGAAATAGATCATCATTTTGAAGTTCAAAAAAAAAATTTACTTGATATTTTTAGCTTACAACATACCTATTTTCCAACTCATTAATTTTTTCTAAAGTTTACTTTTATTCAAAACTTTATTTCTTTTATTTTTTTTTTATTTAAGGTAGAAGAAAGAAAGTCATTGGATTCCTAAGGTAGATAATGAATATGTTGATTGATAATGATTATAACCACCAAAGTGATCGATCTCGGTGTTTATGAGTTCTATTTGACGAGAAGAGTTTTACTAATGTGTTATTTCACATTCAAATCTCCTAAAAAAATCAGATATGACCTCGGGAAGTTTTTGGATTTCAGGTTGATTTGTTGTTTTTGGACCTTATTTGGGTTATTTGAAGGCATAAACAAGTTTATTTAGATCTCTATGGTGTTTTTTATATTTTTGGGTCAAAGATGCTTGAAAATGAATTTTTTTGGTGTAAAACACTTATGCCCTGATTTTTTGGTGACCTCTGATCATTGGAATCTAGGCAAAGCAGGCGATGCGTTGCCAACTATTTTTTTCAAAAAATAAGGGTGAACTATAAGTCATTCGCCCCATAAGGAAACAAAGCGCGTGCGTTTTCCCAGGCCACACATCTGAGCCTTTATTTTCTTCTTTTTTATTTTTATTTTTTTATTTCATGTTTCTTTTTATTGGTTTTTTTTTCTAATTTGACCATACACAATTGAATCTTTATTTATTTTTATGCTTATTTTTTTTAATTTTATCCTTTAATATTTTATTGATATTTAGTTGGACAACATAATTTGTTTTAGCTTGATATTTGTAGGTTTATTGCGATCTCAAACAGATATCCCAATATTTAGTTGATTCTAAATTTTATGAACATCTATTTTTCTTATCATGTAGTTAAATAGAAAATTATATATATAAAAAATATTAAACACAATTGAGTTCATAACCCGGGTCACGAGTTTGACTGATTAATTTTAGTTGCTTAGAAATCGGGCTTCCTAATTTGTTTTGGTTGCACAAATAAGTCTTGATTTATTTAATTAAATGCATGCATAAATTTTTAAATTTATGATTGAAATTTACTCTCATATTCATTTTTTTATGTTGAAAGAGAAATTTATCTAACCCACAATGAAATGTTGGTGAAATAGCTAGTGAACTATGAATCCATACGAGTTGATTAGGTAGTGGGATCTAGCATATATATCATGGTCCTTGTAATACTATTCATTTATGAATTCTCAAACTAGAAATAACTTATCTTCAAGTTCGTGCTTCTAATATCTCCATTTATTGAGGTTAGCCCAAATAACAATTAAAATTATATTGATGTCACTCCAAGTTCATTATAGTCAAATTTAATCCTGTAAACAATCTTGAAGCATGTGTGATTAAGAATGACAATGAAAGTTTTTTGTCGTGTTTGGGGAGGACAAGTCACCAACAAAAGGGTTTAGTTAGGGTTTATGGTGAGGAAAAGAAAGATAGAATGAGGTTTATATATGAGAAAAAACTGCTAGTTAGATTAACGGTTTTTATAAATTGTTAATGGGATCATCAATTCTAACTATGTTATTTCTCAAAAAAAAAAAAAATTCCATATATTCTTGTTGTTTAACTTTTTTTAAAAAAAATTACGCTAGTTTTTTAAAAATTTCTAAGTGACAACAATAGGATTACATACTGATGGATCAACATATTTTGTACACAACTCACTATCTTAAGTGGCACGTGAATAGAAGGGTCAAAGATAGGATAATGATCTATCATGCATAAATTTGATAGAATAACATGCCCAAACAATATGGGTCTAGTTCTATTTTCAGATCTAACACCATTGGGCTCAATTACGTGTTGAGCTTAAATGCTTGTGGGTCTGACAATATACTAGACTCAACCTTCTTGGGCTCGGCTACACACTAAGCGTAAATACTTGTAGCTCTAGGAAGATGTCAGACCCAACCTTCTTGGGCTCGACTACATGTTGAGTTCAAGTATATATAGACATGGCAAGATGCCAAACCCAACCCTCTTGGGCTTGGTTGCGTGTTAAGCTCAAGTATGGGTGGATCTAGCAAGATGCTAGACCCAAATCCCTCGGATTCGACTGCATACTAAGTTTAAATGCAAAGGTGTCTAACAAAATACCGAATCTTAAGATAATCACTCTCCTACACCCCTAGGTGTATAAAAGTCCTCTAAATGCTAGATGTATTTCAATTAACATTAATGCTATAATAGAGTTATTTTCATCAACATTAAATGTTGTGTACGAAATAAGGTATAAAAGTCTTCTACAGCTCTATTGTTTATTCATCAACACTAATGAGGTGTAAGGATAATTCTCATCAAAATTAATGTTATGTAAGAAGATATTTCCATCAGCATTAATGCTAATGTAAGAGATTTTTTCCTTACTAAGATATTTAAGAGAAAAAGACTTTCGACACTTTAAGCAAAACAACAAGGTTCAAAGAAAAGGGTTATCAATACTCCCTAAATCATCCAGGTAAAAGAATGCACGATCTTTATTCTCGTATCATACATTCTTGAAGCATTTATTACACAAAAGCTAAGAGCAAGTGTTCGTGTTCTTAGAGTTTAATGCTCTGCTCTTCATTTATTACAACCCCTTACTATAAAGTCACCAACTTAATAATTTGAGAGTCTTTAAATCCTAAAAAATGAATTGTTTTGCAGGAACTGAAACTTTAACCACTAATCATATACTCTTCTTGTCCATAGAAATGGAATATTGACATAAACGTGTGATCATCCACTTTCCAAATACTCAAACATTATTCCTAAGTGTTGAATCATGGGAGATCATAACATACACATGTGAATCCCATATCTGGATTTTGATGAACCACATAAAAAGGCTAATATTTTCCTTAATGAAAACTATTAATTTAGAATATGTTTTAGGCATTTTTTTAGGTTGGTCTGACCTGATGTTAGGTTTGAATGGTACATATTAAGGGCAAGAAAAAAGTGCATTCTTTGAAGAAAAAAAGGAGTAGAGCTAGATTGCTCATGCTTATAGTGTCACCCTCACTCTCGCTTTTGCATGCTACAAATCATGTGAACATTTTTAGGGTAATTTTTTAGGAAGGGATAGGGAGGGAATAGGGCCCAATTAGCTCCACAAGCGTACCATAGAAATCCATAAAAAAAAAATTAAACACTACCATATCTCAATAGCTATGTGGAGATCACATCATCTCTTTGACGTGTCGATTACACCACGGAACACGTGATCGTGGGCCATAAAGACTCTCTCTTTTTCCTTTTTATTCCTGAAAAGAAGAAGAAGAAACACTCGGCTCTGCCAAAAATCCATTTCTTTGCTATGTGAAATATAATACCATCTTGGTTTTAACTTTTTGAGACTTAGTTGATGTAGAGTTTTTTTTTTAATGTATTTGTAATAGCACTTTTGAATTATTGATCATTTAGATTTTTATTTTTTTTGGATTGACTTATTATGTTAAATTATTAATAGACAACTTAATAGATTAATACCTCTTTTATTTTTTTTAATAAATAGATTATGATGTGTTTGAATTATAAATCCCTTTGTCATTTTTATTATTAAAACCCCACTTTTATGACCATTAAATCAACCTAAAAGATCATTAAAATAAACATTTAAATCTTTTAAAGAAGATTTTAATATAAAAAATAATTTTTAAAACTTGAAAATTTGAGTTTTTAGTTTTTTATTTGAAATTCTTAAATCTTTAAAATTGAAACCCAATGATAATTAGGTTTAAAATTGGTATAAATTAACTTGGATCTATAAACCTTTCGTTTTGTGGTGCTATCATCGCTAATATTAGCTATATGTAATATAGGGGTCCCTAATCATAGTTCATATATTAAAATATTAAAAAACAAATATAAGGGGTGTCAATCCAACAAAAATAATGGTTCCATTAATAGCTTAAAATAGTAAAGGGGGTGTCAATTAAAATAAAAAAATAATAAGAAATCTCCATCCAAAGAATCAACAATTCAAGAGATGTTCATACAGATTTATTTAATTTTCTTAATTAAAAGAGATAGCAAGTTTTGAGCTACACAATAAGAATGGCCCCTGTTTAGTATAATTAAAAAAGCCTAAAATAAATTTAAAACATAAAAAATGCGTGTTTATGTTATTATGATTCGTAAGAATTGGCATTCTTAAATTATTAAAATAATTTTAAAAACTAAAATAGGTGAATTTGACGCCACAATTTTTTTTTCTACTAGCATTGCTATAGAATATAGTATTTATATAATTATGATTAATATTTTATACAAAGTTGAGAAATAAAGAATGTATACCAATCAATTTAATTTTTATTAATGAAATCAAATATTGTTTTTTTTTTAAATTTATATTTGATTTAAAGTATGAAAATCAACAAAGCAAGCAAAATGGATACTTGAACTTTGAGAGATCAAAATTTAATAGGGGCACCAAGGCCACGTGCGGATCCAGCTAATGATTGACAGGACAGCTGGCTGGGTTGCCTGGCCAATCCCCATTCCATTTCGAAGGCATAAATAATTATGTAAAATCTTTGCCGAGAGGAAGCAGTGGCGCCATCATATGTTTTCCATCGATACCAGAGGACCACGTGGCGGCTCCATTATTCCAATGCATTCTTCTTTTGATTATTTGTTGCTGAATGAATCCTTGATAAAAGTAAGAAAGAAGATTAGTTTAATCATATCATTTTATTGAATTATCAAGGCAATATATATATATATATATATATTCTAACAAAAAAATATTTTTTAAAATGCAACCATAATGTTTTAGGTTATAGTGCTTGTAACATTGCTTTTGCACATACATGTATCAATCTACTAATCTGTTAAAGAAGCTTTTCATATTTGAAATTCAAATAATATTTTAGATGATTAACTTGATTGATAAGTAATTTTGTTCTTCACATTATCATTTATAATTCATGTCTTAAGAGATATTAAAAAAAAAACTAATTTCTTATAAATTTATCAATTTGAATTTGAATGATTTATTTAAGATCAATCTCAAGTGAAAATAAATTTAGTTTTGATATATATACCTGTAATTTAATGAAGTCAATTATATGGTATATAATGTGAATCTCATGGATATATTGATCTAGAAACCTACAATCATGGTTCGACACAATCTTGGAAAGTCAAAAATCAAGTTTGATAGAAAATGCAACACAGAGATTATCTGAATCAAAGCATTAATACTATTGGAATAAACCCCTACCCAATAATTGGCAAATCGTGAACGAGAAGTATAAGAAAGATGTTATAAAGATAGTTGTTCTTCAATAAGTCAAAATCAAATCTTTAGAGAACTAAAGAATGTGAGCATCCTCACATACACAAAACATATACACGGTAGAAAATCAATAATTATCAAAACTGAAATAAGTTTTTACAGTGGAGTATTTATACTCCACAAATAATACTAATGGACCCAAATGTTGTGGGATGACTTGGACCCACTTACAATTAAACCAAGAATAAATTAAATAAACCCAAAATCTAAGTAGAAATAATATAAAAAAATAAGTTTGGTATGTGAAACCAAACTTACCGCACATAATGTAACAAAATAACCTTAGATAGTATAATTCCCTAACTTAAATAGGTGTATGGCCGAATTTAATGTCCTAGTCTCTCTAGGATCATATTTCTGCCCCTTAGAGATTCCAAATAAGATAGGAAAATCAAATCTAAATGTTTATTTTCTTTTTTGGCTAGGATAATTTAACTGTGCCCTTAAATAATCATCTTCAAAAAAAAAAAGGGTGTAGCTGATCATATATTATCCTTGTAAGACTAGGAAACTTCCTCCCTTGCTGCCAAAATATCCTTGATTTTTTAGGAAAATTATTGCTACCAACTAGGATCCTTGTAGAGCATAGAAAGTAGCCCAACATGGCTACCTAATTAGCCTTCAGCCCTAAGCCCATGGTATGGATGAATTGAACCCTTATTGCACTTGAATTAAATTAATTATGGGATGCCTTATAGGTTTTGTAGCCTTCTTAAAGTCTGCATTAACTCAAATATATTGAACAAACACATTCAGTGTCTCTTTTAGTTTCTTGGCCATTAACCTGTCATTGTCTTAATTGGCACCTCTAGTGGATCCTTTTGTTGGTAGGTTGGTATGTATCATCCTTTCTCTCTCTCCTTAAAAGGATTCAACCTCAAATCATCACCTACATTAAACAAAGTGAGATAAAAAAAACATTGAAAGTAGTATTAACACCATGCTCATTTTGTAGGCATTGTTATTGATCTTTTCAAGGATTTGGAATGACCTATCTCTTTGTGGCTACAATTTTGATTTTTGATGGGTTAAAGACCTCTTATTGCGTATATGCACTCAAATCCAATTACCTGGTTAAAAAACAATTCTTAGATATATATTGGTCATTCTTCTTCTTGATATGTTGTCTTACACTTTCATGAAATGCCTTTACCATTTGTGTTTTTCTATTACCATCAAAACTAGCCCTTTCATCAATACATAAAGGAATCAAATCTAATGGATTCAATGAATTAAAGTTACAAACTCTCAAATGGTGAAAATCATTAGTAAAATACACATTATGACTACAAATAAACTCAATGAATGACAAATAATCCTTAAAACTTTTAAGGTTATCTTGAATGACAATATGTAAAAATATAATTAAGGTCTTATTTACTACTTGTATTTGCCCATCCCTTTATGGATGACATGGAATCGAAAATAATAACTTAGTTCCCAACTTTCCATACAAAGACTTCCAAAAGTAACTAAGAAACTGAACATCATAATCTAAAAACTATGCTCATATGAACCCTATGAAGTTGTACTATCTCCTTAAAGAGCAAGTCTACTATATTAGTTATACCATCAAATTTATGATATGCTATAAAATTCATCATCTTTGAAAACCTATCAACAACTATAATATAGAATCTCTACCATTTTTTCACTCAGGTAAACCTAAAACAAAGTCCATTGAAATATCTACCTAGAGCGGTTAGGCAAAAGAGTATATAAACCATGTAGTTGGACCTTAGACTTAACTTCTCTACATGTAATGCATTTATTACATATGCGTTATATATCCTTTTTCATCTTAAGCCAATAAAAATTCTTCTCAACACATCCAAAGTCTTAGCAACACCAAAATATCTCATTAAACCGCCTTCATGTGCTTTACAAATAAGTAATTCACATATAGAACTCACTAGAACACACAATCTATTCTTTTTAAATAGATATCCATTAAGTCTATAAATTTGTCCAAAAATTGAATTCTCACTTGCATGATAAACATTATCAAAGTCATTATCATTCACACACAATTCCTTCACATGCTCAAATCCTAACATCTTAGCATTTAGAGTAGAATAAAGAACATTCATTTAATTGTGACAACGCATCAACCACAATGTTTTCTTACCTTGCTTGTATTTGATCACGTATGGGAAGGTTTCAATGAAATCCACCCATTTGGCATGTTGTCGATTGGGTTTACCTTGCCCTTTTAAATGCTTTAATGATCCATAACCTGAATGAATCATGAATTCATATAGCCATAGGTAATGTTGCCACGTCTCTAAAGTCCTCACCGGTGCATAAAGCTCTTTATCATATGTTAGGTAATTCAAAGTTGTGCCATTGAGCTTTTTATTAAAGTAGACAATATGCCTTTTATCCTGTATTAAAACAACTCTAATACCTATTTGTGATGGATCACATTCAATCTCAAAAGCTTTAGTAGATTCAGGTAAAGATAAAACACACATAAAACATAATTTTTCTTTCAACAAATTAAATGTATTATCATGTTCAGTTCCCCATTTAAATCCAATAGACTTTTTCATAATTTTAGTTAAAAGTGTAGCTAGTGTACAAAGATTCTTAATAAAATGCCTATAAAAACTAGTTAAGTCATGAAAGCTTCTTACCTCAGTAAATGATTTAGGTGTAGTCCATTCTTGGATGTCTTAACCTTCTTCCTATCCATTTTAATACCTTGTGCACTTACAATATAAACGAGAAAGATAATATTTTCCATGCAAAAGGTACACTTCTTAATATTAGCATATATTTGTTCTTTACACAACACATTAAGTACATTACGTAAATGTTCAAAATCCCCATTCAAGTTCTTATTACAGATCAATATATCATCAAATAAACAACTATAAATTTGCCAATGAATGCACGCGTCACATAAATCATCAATCTCATAAATGTACTAGGTGCATTTGTAAGTTCAAAAAGCATGCCTAACCATTTATACAATCCATACTTAAGTCTTAAATGCAATGTTTCATTCATTGCCTTCTTTCATTCTAATTTGATGAAATCCACTTTTCAAATCAATTTTTAAAATACACAAGATCTATGCAACTCATCTAAAGCAACGCCTAAGGATAAAATGTCTATACTTTATAGTTATGTTATTAATGGCACAACAATTAACATACATCCCTAAAGTTCCATCCTTTTTAGGCATAAGTAAGATCAAAATAGCACATGGACTCATGCTTTCGCATTTGTGCCTCCTTTGACATCAACTCTTTCATTTTCTTTTGAAGTTCCTTTGTCTCGTCATGATTACTTCAGTAGGCTGGTCGATTTGGAATTGTAGCTCTAGGTACAAGGTCTATTTGATGTTCAATTCTCCTTATTAGTGGTAAACCACTTGGAATCTCTTCGATAAAAACATTATTAAATTCATACAATAAAGAAACAATTACATTAGAAGCATAAAAATCAAGGTCGTTAGCATTAAAATAAGCCTTTTTATACACAAGTATAATCATCAACTTGTTAGCATAAAAACCAGATTTAATCTCACAATCTCTTGCCTAAAAATTAGGTTGTTTCTTTCATTTTTCCACAGTGTTCTCATTTCACACACTTACTTTCTTCTCTCCTCTTTTTTTTACCTCAACTTTTGGCCAAATTAAATTTTAATTCATTAATGGCCAAATCTGACTTTATTCTCTCAACATGTTCCTTGCTTGAACTTCCTCTCTCCACGACCTCACTTCTTCTTTTCAATTTAATCTGATAACCATATATTTGTTTGGAAGATAATGGCACAAAAGTGATGTTTTTACCATCTTTTATAATAGTATTCATATTCCTAAACATGTCATGCATTGCTTTCTTGTCGAATTGCCAAGAATAACCTAATAATAAATGACTTGTATGCATAGGAACCACATCACACAATACCTCATCAGAATATCTCCCAATTAAAAATGAAATCAAAACCTGCTTAATCATTTTAACTTCATTGTCATGACGTGTACGGTGTTGAATAGTGGAGCTGCCTCTTGGAATGAAGGGGTTTGGGTTTCATTATAAAGTTATGATTTGAGGGAGTCGCCATCTAATATCATAGTCACTAGGAAAATTATGGTCTACAAGAGTTTGATAAGGAAACTAGTTATGCAAGGGAAAAACGCATCACCCATAGTACACTCTATCTAAGGTAAGCTAAATTATTAATTGATTGTTATTCTAAGAGATCACATTCTCTAATACCAATTAACATAGTGTATAATAAAAAAGGGATATAATTAGAGTTTTTGAAGCCCAAAGATTACAACCTTTAATTATAGAGAAAAATCTAATATATTATAAAAAGTTAGTAATCTAAATAATCAATCTCTTTTGATAAAAAAAAATACAAGATGGATTAAATAAGAGCCAAACCGGCTTAGGTATAAAAATGTAAACCAAATAAAATTATAAAAGTTAACTAAGATAGGAATCTTAAAACAACAAGAAAAATAAAGAAAAATCTTAAACAGTAACTTTTGAACCGGATTTAGGAATGCGACCAAACTCAAATGACCCTGTCTTGTTATTTCCATAAGGAACATGATCTTTAGAACATGATGGGTAGCTTGCAACCCAATCCAACTATTTTATCAAATGTTATGGTTATTGTTGTCAAAAAGGTCATTAATTTAACATGTCTAGACTTCTTTTTGGATTTGACTTGTCATTATACGTCTCATGTTAGCTTTAATCATGATGACATCATTGATTTTACTAATTTGACACATTAAGAAAAAAAAAACAATGACCAAGTAATATTTACACAAAGATATTAGAAAGAAAATATTTACATGATTTGTATTTTTTTTACCAGGAAAAAAAAAACAAAAACAATCAAAGACATTACTTCTAGAGAATAAAAACCCTTATAAGGATATTATTGCCCATGGGTTGATTCTTTTGTTACAAAAAAGAAAAAAACTTTTGTTGCAACTTGAAAAATAAATCTTTGGCAACTTCATACATTTAGGGTTCACACGATTTGCCACACAACGGTGTAAATCTCAATACTTCAAATATCTAATCACAACCTTAGGGTTGATTCTTTAGTTAAAAAAAGAAAGAGAAAAACTTTTATTGCAATTTGAAAAATAAATCATCGACATCTTTATGCCTTTAGAATTTACATGGTTGCCACATAATGATATGAACCCCAACATTTCAAATATTTCATCACAATATGCATAAAAATCAATAATACGTGGAAAATTGCTCAAAATAAACAATAAAATATATTAGAAGCTTGAAAATAACCTTTGTAAGTTGCTAAAATTAGGTGCAACACTAGTGCCTATGGGGTTTACACGTTGCCACCACCTCTAACGTGTGGAACCACTATTGGGGCACATTTTATTGTATATCAAGAGCGCCTTATTCCCCTCGTCCTTTTTATATTGATGATGAGATGTATCGTCATATGAGGATGAAGATCGAGGTAGTAGAAGTTTTGGTCTAAGAAATCAAAAGCTCAACTTTTTAGCCACCTAAGGCGGCCAGAGATGAATCAGAAACATAGCGTTGTCTTATTCTATTTTAAATAAAAAAAAATTAGACAAATAACATGTTACTTGCCTAGTTTATAAAGAAAAAAGGCTTAGGCATCCAGACTAGAGCTACCAGGTCCACGCTCTTAGACTTATTTTAAAGGCTCAAGCACTCAGCCATTGTTTTTTTAGTTTCTTTTCTAAGCTTCAATTGTCTATAATCCAAATCACTATCTAAATCACAAATCACAAGTTTGATAAGTTAATCAAAATTAACTTAAATAACTTCAATATTTTATTATCTTAATATTTAAAAAAATCATATTAAAATAATTATTACTCAAACATCTAACACATCTTTGTTATCTATGCTTATCTCTCAACTTCACAACTTAATATTTGATTTGCAGTAAAATATACTTTTAACATTTATTTGTAGTGCATATAATTCTTTTTGTTAAAAATATACATTATAATTTTTATTTCATGGTTTAATTTTTTTTGTCTGCTAGAAAATCATGTTAACAATGCTTTAACTTCTTCTTTTTTTTTTGCGTAATTTTGTTTTTTACCCATAGTGAAATGCTGGTCAGTTAACTAGTTGAAATAACTAATTTAACAAATCAATACAAATCGCATCCAAGAGTTGCATTAGCATACAGTTTATGTTTGTGTTTCAGTTGCATGGTGCCCAACTCCACCACAAAAATAATAAAGGATGACGGTGTAAGTTGCAGATAAATTTTACAACCACGGGTATTCAAGCATTGATAACATATCTGAATTGGCACGTTGTATCACTACACACAACCTAAATACATCGTGGAAAGAAGGTTTGCCCCACATACCCGCCTGCCAAAGCCCTTCTCACATGAGATTCAAACATCTTAGGGTTATCCCTCAACACTGCAGCAGCATCATGATTAAGAGGATCCTCGCAATTTGGTTCCTGAATGGAAATTTAATTGAAGGAAAAGGAATTAACATTAATAGGTCAGGGATACCAATTGCCTACAAAATCACGGAGATGTACTTGACAGTTGAACACACTATGTAATACCGTGAAGAGATGATATAATCCGTAAATGATAGTGTTTACACTGAGGACAGGTTTCCAATCTTCTCGCAAGATATTGAGGCAGACATTTCCTTCTAAATCGATGTTTGGATGGTAGACCTGCGAGATGGACACAACGTATAAAGGCCATCTTAAGCAGATCAGTAAAATGTCAATTTTTTTAATCATGTATAGAACATTAAAACATCATGAATTAATTTAGAAATGCAAGGTCTTAATGAAGTACCTTGGTCTTGCACTTAACTTTCGGTGCTTCATGTGGATAGATTGGTGAAACTTGAAAAGAGAACAAAAACATTCCACCTCTGCAAACACAAAAGAAAGCACGAAGTTGAGATAATCTTCCTAGAAAAGAAATAACGCAGTCTTTTGGATTCATATAGCAAGAAACTCATGCGCTAAGGAAGATTTTTCATTAGTCCAGAAGAACCCATTCAAATATATCCTAGAGAAAGCTTCAGAGAAAGTTCATTACAAATAATATCCTTCATCTGGTCGGATAGAAACCTCAAAGTTCATAAGGTCGTCCTTGCCATTGGGGAACATCATGTTGCATGATGTAGGTAGGTTCAACTCAGAAATATCTGCAACATGTGATATAATACAGGAAAAGGGTAAGAAAGTCAATAAGATAACACCACATAAGAACTGCTGTCAACTTCCAAGATTATCTAGTTTATGTAATAGTAGTTATCATGCTAGTCAAACCCACGAGCACCCTGTTAATCTCTTATGGAGTTTATTATGTCAAGTAAAAGGGTCTAATGGGAGGTGCAAGAAGATTGAATGAAAGATCAATTTATATGCTATGTGTGCAGGCTTCTTTGAACCAGGGAGATACTTAAGACACTACAATAGACCTCTTTCTTAACCCAAGAAGAGCGAGAAAAAAACCTTCCTGTGCAGGAGAAATCATCTAACTGATCTGTTATAATCTTCCTCTCCTTGTACATCAAAGTTACAAAAATTTATCACAAAATTGTAAACTGACTTGGGTTGAGAAACATTTTTAAAACTAGCAAGCAAACACGACAACAAGACACATTTTCATCATCAACAACTTAAACGAGAGAAATTAAAACAGAACAAAATAAAACAGTGGAATTACTAACTACAAGAGACAAACCCTTATGAAGACGCAATTCTCCAGCAGTTTGCTTCTTGATCGGTACACCACCATTAGCATTTTCAGCAAGTTCTCTCTGCTTTTCCTTCACTTTAAATAGCCGAATCATAGCTCCTGACATGGAGAAAAAAACAATCAGCCAGAAAAACCCTTTAGATTATCACAAAGATCATGCGCATCAACAATCTTAAAAACATCAACTTACCTTAACAACACAAATCACAATCACACACAAAACTATTAACCAATCAATCAAAATAGAAAAAGACCCACTTAAATATTCTAAGGATTTGCTCTAACCACAAAAGGACCCCAAAAAAATAATCAAAGAACACATGAATCCTAGTGTCATTCACTAATTCAACAATCAGATATTCTCAAGTTAAAAATGATACATTTTTTCAAATAGATCGCAATCTTTTATATTCAAGTCTAGATTTAGGCAAAAGAAAATAAAGGGGTTTGCCAAATTATTGAAAAACACGAAAAAAATCAAGACTTTTAAACTTGCAATCACACAAAAAACCAAATAATAACAAAAACAAAATACCTACACAAAACCCAGAAATCAAAACGCCTAAGTAGAAAATCTAAAATGAGAGAAATTAAAGGAAGAGAGATATTATAAAGGTACCTTATCTGTTCGAGGAAAATCCACAGAGAAAAGGAAGAAAAGTTTTTGTGTGCTTTGATTGATTGATTGATTGATTTACAAGGGAGTGAGAGAAGAGAAAAGGCTTTCTATAAAATGAGGGGGAAGCGGAATTGTTTCTTCGCACAAAACACCTACATCTGCTTATGCAAATTATTTACGAGTAGTAAAGGTTTCTTCGTATTCTTGCAAAGGCACAACAAAAAATAAATAAATCAACCAATAAAGGACAACCTTTCCTAAAGTCCTCAAACTTTAAAAAGTATTTCAACTAAGAGTTCTAAGATCAAAATTAAGCAATTTTACTCTCAATTCGCCCTCATGCTACTACTTCCCCATCAAAGGCATCTGGTAAAATTAGGGGTTTCTGTCCTTTTCTGCACATGCCAACACATTTCAGATTTAAAACTAGTTTTTTTCCTGCAAGATGTCGTTGAGCCATTTTCAAAAACTGTTTTTTATTTAATTTTATGATAATCAAAATAAATATTCAGAACAATTCTAATAATTTATATTCTTGAATAAAAATATATTTTTAGTCAAAAAAATTTTACTCGTATAATTCTTTTTCTAAATATAAACATGTTTTTTTTTTCATTAGAAATAAGGTTTCTTAAATAAAAACTTATCATAATTTCTATATATATATATATATATATATAAATTTATTCTCAATAAATATACCTAAGAAATTTTTAAAAAACTTTGGATATTAAATTTATATATAATTATTCATAAAATAATTAATAATCTTATAAAAAAGATATAATCTTATTTAAAGATTACAGCATTACTGAATGATTTTATAAACATCATCTTAGTACTTTGTTTTGAAGAATATTTTTATAAAAACAAAAAAATTAAAAAAAATTAATTAAAAAAAATAAAATAAACAGAAAAATTCCCTTTAAAAAAACAAGCCAAACATTGTTAGGCTTGGAAAGCTAGATTGGTGCTCTTGGCTTTCTTTTGTTTAAATAAAATAGACGCCAACATCATATTGTTTGTTTTTTAAGCTAAAAAATCTAATTTTTAACATATTTCAACATAAAAATACCTCAAGAAAATCTTAGAAATATTAATAAAATTGTTTTTAACTCTAAAACACCATCTAATCATATGAAAAATAAAAAATCAAACCAATTATAAAAACTCTTAACAAGTCACAGTTTTTTTTTTTTTGTGCTAGAAGGTAAAAAAATATTCATTTAACTCCAATTCCTTAAATTGAATTTATAAACATCAAAATTAATTTTTTTAAGTTGAAATATGGTTGGCCAAACTTGTTCTCTTTCTTCCTTATTTTGTAGTAACTTTCCCACTTTACTCTCGATATCTAAAAATTGAGATATGAAAAAATATATTTTAAAGCTAAAATGTAAAATTCTAAAACAACAAGAACCATATATGAAAAAATAAAAATTTTAGAGATTACACTAAAGTTTTTCGTGCCATTTTCACAGTAAAAACTAAAGGCTCATTTTTTAGGAGAAAATTACACAAACATTCTAAGGTTTGTTCTAAATTGTACTTTTCCTATCACATTTAAAAAATTACAATTTTTATATACCGAGTCAAAATCAACTTATAAATTTTGATAAAAAGACAAAAAAGACCCGTGTATATTAACAACTCGGATTTCTCTTCTTTCTCTTAAACCAAAATCCCTAATTATTTTTTCTTTATCTTAAACTAAAATTTCTAATTCTTCAACTTCTATCCAAAGCCTCTTTTAATTTTCAAAATCAAAATCTATCAATAAATATATAAAAAAAATCCATGATAAATAGGAGTATTTCTTTAGCATTAACTCATTTGGAATATTCAAAGTGATTCAATAAAAAATAAATAAAAAAAGCAACCTGCCAAACTTATAACTTTAACTTGCCTTGGTTAAACAATTATAAGATTATTAATTTCTTGCTTTACAAAAACCATCTATCTGGCTATCTTGCTGAAGGAAGTGGCCTTAGTTTATAATGGGCGAAAGATGATAGAGGCTAATGGTTGATCTATGGTTTAGGGGAGAGAGGTTGTTGTGACTAAAACGTATTTTTTTCTTTTTTTTGTTTTCTTTGTTAATATATTTTAATTTTTTTATTGACTGGTTTCATGCATTCTTAACTCGGTATATAAAATGTTATTAATTATATTAACAATAGTATATAGTGCTTAATTTTTCAAATGTGGAAGAGAAAGTGCGGTCTAGAACAAATCTTAGAATGTTTAATGTAATTTTTTTAAAAGTATGGTCTTTGTTCTTTCAATTTTCTTAACTATATCTAAAATTTTATTTCACAATATTGACTTTTAATTTAATATCAAGGTATTCTCACATATTTTGCACACATGATAATATGTAAAGAAGGGCAAATTCCAACACATAAAATGATGCCAACATAACTCAACTATGAAATAGCTAAAAAATAAAGTTCAATGTCAAAAATATTAAAAAAAAAAACTCAACATTGTTCAAGTAACAATGTCATCCATTAATAAAAATGGAGGTAAGCTTTAAAAATATAGTGCTTTCACATTTTGTTTTAATCTATTATTTTAGTTTTAGTTTTTAGGTAATATCACATTTGTCATCTTTCATATACCCGTATTAAAATTGTTGAGTCTTATATAGGTGACTCGTATTTGGTGCAATGATAGAAACCTTTTTTTTATCGAGATTTTTTTCTTAAACTTAAGATGAGAATAATGTAAAGAATATACATTTATCAATTAACCCTTCAAAGTATTGATTTTTGGTGCCAAATCAAATGATGACAAATAAATTATTTTCTATAATTTTACAAGGAGAATTTATTAAAAGAAATTAAAAAAAAACTCACAAATTGTACATGATTTCATTTGTTTTATAATGACATAAGTGCATAATAAATCTTATTTTGAGATTTGGTTATTTTCTACGCTAATATGAAATAATAGGTTTTTAAGGAGCTTATGCAACAATTACAAACCAACTCTTGCATTTCAAACCAATACACAAGTGTGTGCTTGTTGGTAGATCTTGTGTTGGTGGGTTCTCCCTCGTGGTTTGACTTTTTAGAGTGGTTGCTCGCGAGTGAGAGGCGTCTAGAAGTGTATCCTTGATACATATATAAAAAAAATACTGAAGGAGAAAAAAAGGGCAAGATTGAGAGGGATAGACCAGGACAAAAATATGGATGGTGTGCAATGAAATGAGAGAAGGATTGTATTGCATGGATGAAGTGGAAAACAACCAACTTCCATTGTTAAAAATAATAGTTTTCTAAGGGGAATGGGGTGATTAGATTATGAGTCCAATAATTTAATATCAATTGAAAGTCAAAATACATTATCTAATGTTGTTACTCTATCTATTTAAGTAAAGATAGTTTATTTAGAAAGGATAATTGAGAATCTCAATACTTTAGCTTTTGAGAGGCCCAAACTACCTCAAATCAGTCCAAGAAATAACTTTTTCCTTTTTTTTCTTCACTATGGTATTGATATTATTTCAATTGTTAAATAAGTAAGGATTAATTCTTTTTTAACATGAATTTTTTTTGAATCGTTTTAATTTAATATTAAAGTTTGATTGTCCATGACAAATAGAACTCAAATGTCGCAATTGATTAAAACAACAAACAATATAAAGTAGCAACAACACTTGCAAACATAATAATAGGTTTTTAAGGAGCTTGTGCAGTAGTTGCAACATATTTATACAAGATGGACCATATCTCAAAGGCTCAAAGAAAGAAGCCTATGAAATCTCTACCCAACAACCCATAGCATCAGCCAATGGTCATTAAAGGCATGATGTATATCAACATAATGATAATTAGATCTAGTTAAGGGCTATGAAGCTAGAGTTCTTATGTTTTAATTGGGATACCCTTATTGGATGGTGTGTATTAAGCAAACCAGTTTTTCAATTGCCATAACACTAATCCACAATATGGGATATTAATGACAAATTTTCATATAAAGGGACAATTTATAGTTTTATTTAAGAAGATAGAAGAAACATGAGCAATTACGAGCTGGGAATCATTCATAAAGGCTCTACATATTGATTCAGAGCCTTAACCTCAATGACCTTATTGAGGCATTAAGTAACTTAAACAGATTTTAATTATTAAGAGTTATAAAACTCAATTTAAATTGATTTATAATTCAATTAGAGGATTGTTAAATAACCATCAACTATGTTGTTTTCTAGATGGCTATAAAGAAGAGATTAAGATACGAGTTAGAATGTTAAACCTTTAAAATTTAGTTGTAGCACACTGGTTAGCAAGAGTCTAGAAAGAGAATCTTATAATGATTTGTAAGAGTTGAAAGCTACTATGCAGTTGGCTTCAAGGAATGACTCTTCTACTGGTCCAACTTGGAAATGAGCCCAAGCCTAATTTGGTAGTAAATAGTTTGACTTTGGTTCAAATGAGAGAAAACAAATAGAGTCAATGTCACAAGTATGAAGGCCTATGATTATCTCTAATAGAGGAAACATAGGAGGAAGTTGAAGAGGTGTGGGATAAAAAAATAAGTAATTTGATTGACTTAGAGGAACCTGTTCTTACTAATGATGAGCTTAAAATTTATGTACATGTTATGGTAAGGAGTTATAATCCTAAAACTATAAGAATCCAGGCAAGGATTAACAATCATCCAGTGATAATGCTCATGGATACTAAAAGCACTTACAACATCATCTATCTTAAGTTTACAATGAAGGTTAGAGTGGACACAATGGCACTCCAAACCTTAGGGTAAAACTTGCAGATGATACTATGATTTTTAAGTTAAGATAGTTATGCAAGAATTAAGTCCAGTACTCTTATAATCCAATTAGAAGGGTGTGACATGGTCTTGGAAATATAATGGCTAACAGATCTGGGACTAATCTTAATGGATTTAATAGAGTTGACCATGGAATTTAAGTATAATAAACAGGTTAAACTTAAAGGGCCTTAGAGTTCAATAATTCAAGACTGATAGTGGGTTTGATTTTATCTAAGAGTTAAAAGGGAAGACTAACGACATACCATTGTAGATATAGGGCTTAGGAACAAAGCCCAAACCTAGCAGTAACTTACCAAACCTAGTGAAAAAGTTATTGCAAGAGTATATAATAGTATTCGAAGAGCCTAAGGGTTACCACCTATTCAAAGTATCGATCATTCAATTATGTGAAAGGAACTAACTACTTTGATTAATGTTATTGTTATCCATATTGTTGTTACTCATTTTTGAGCCCCACGTGCTGGAGATGGCGTGTATCCCTCTTGAACCAAATACAGAAGTTTAGTTCATGGTTGATGAAAAATTAACAAAAACAGAGAAGAAAGGAATGTTTTTCAAACTCTGTTCCAGCTGTTTTCTACTCTTTTTATCCTTCCCTTTCGTTGCCAAAATTGTCAGGATTTTTAGATTAATTAGGAGTCTCCGTGATGTTAACTCTTCCCTTATTTATCTGGCCTTTAAGTTTGGATAAATCCCTCAGAATTTGCACTAAAAAAATGATTCTGTTGCGGTCACAATTCTGTTGTAAGACTAATTTTGTTCCAACTTAGACTTTGATTCTGACTTGGTTTCGTACAATATCTGACCATCCCAACTATATTTCGTCATTCATGACATATTAAAGAATTGCCATGCACCTTTATTAGGTCCTAGAGCTCATTGTTCTTATGTCAGACTCTCAGTCAGATTGGGATGCTCAATATTTTTAGTTTTCGAATCAGATTTGAAGATGCTTTTAACCAAGCAGATTACGACCAGATTCTGTTCTTCAAAACAAATTTATCTCACTTTGAATCCTTTATGAAAGTTATAGTCATGTACGTGCTGATGAATTTAGGCTTTTGAATCGCTTGATTTTGATACCATAAGCTCAAGATATTCCTGTTTGAACATCTAGTGGAAAGGTAGAGAATCCTGCTGCGAGAAGGGTATAGCCCGAGTTCGCAGGTCTGATTCGAGGGATTACGGGTCAATTTAAAGGACTTTTTTTTGGACCAAGGATTGAATTGAAAAGTGCTAAAATGAGAGATTTAATTGAATATGAAATTAGAAGAAAATTGGTTAGGTTTTAAAAAGCTGAAGAGGGGGACTAGATCATCAAAAAATGACAGGAATTCCACCACGCCAGATAAGGAAATAAGACTTTGCAGCATGGTACTGTTCATTTGTGTTTTGAACATTACCCCTCCCCACCTGTAATTCTTTCCTTTTCTCTGCACAACCCTCCCCGTCTGATTTCTTTCCTTTTCTCTGCAACTTCCTGCTAGCTTCCATGATTCTCTCGCTTGATTTTGGAGCTGCAGATCACGTGTTCAGCTTTAATTCAAAAGAGACAGCAGCTTTTGCTCCTCCTCTGTGACAGCTGCAAAATGACATGAAGAGAGGAACCTCACCATCACCATCATCTAATGGCTGAGATTTTATCCCTAACATGGATGGTTGGGATGATGTGTTAATGTTGGAAAGAAATCACTGGAACCAGCATAGAATCAATCAGGATATTTTAGTTTTCTATTTTTGCTTTATTTGATCACCCGAGATTACATCCTAGAATTAATGTAATATTCGTTTCCTAATAAGAGCTGTGATTAGGCTATATAAACCTCCTCTGATGGGAGGAGAAAGGGGACGAAAAAAGGAAAAGAAAAGAAGAGAGAAAGAGGAGAGAAAGAAAAAAGAAGAGAGAGGCGGGCAATAGGAGAGAAAAAGAACAGGGAAACGAAAAGAAGAGACAAGGGGAGTAGAGAGAAAACGCAGAGAACATGGGTTCATCTTTTCGACTGTGAAAGTCTTCACAGAAACGAAGATACAGAAAGAAAAGAGGGAGCAGGGAAACAAAAAAACAGAGAAAGAGATAGGAGAGAAAAATACAGATAACAGGGGAGTTTTTTCTTTGATCCGGGGAACTACTATCTAAAGCCTTCATTGAATGGGGGGCAGAGAAAAAAACAAAGACAAAGAAGCAGGGAGACGGAAAGTAAAAATACAGAGGAGACAAGAAAGCAAAGAACCAAGAACCAGCGAAGGCAAAAGCAAGAAAACTAGAGAGAACAAAAAAAAACCAGCAACACGCAGAGAAGAAAAACAGAAGCGTTGTCCAGAGCACGCCATTACCATCTTCGACTTCATTGCTGCCTCCAGGTATGTTCTTCCCAGCTTTGTATGCATTTTTGGTTGCATTTGTTATTGTTCAAGTGAATTATAATTCACTTGAATAGTAACCAGGCAAGGCACGCGTGAGGAAACTCAAGCATGCCTTTGTGCCCAGCCGGGTCACTGGTTTGGGCCAGTGACCCGACTAGGCCCGATGAGTTCAGCCCAGCCACATGGGCTAAGCTGGACCCAGCCCCTAAAAAACGAGTAAAATCGTTGGTTTTTTGTGTATTTATTTTATGTTTTTTTTTTGTGTGTGTGTATATATATATGTCTAAAAAAATATTTTTCTTGTGTGTTGCATACGGCCAACACCCTAACATGTTTTGAATGTTTTTTTTAAAAACAAATATTCCAAGTTTTAGAAGAAAATTTGTTTTAGCATGAATTTCTGAAACACAAAAAAAATTATTTTCTTGCATTCTGGATTTTACAACATGTTTGTAAAACTCCAAAGGGTGTTGGCCAATATTCCAAAAAATATAAAAATCTTATTTTGGGGAGAATTCAACTATTATTCACCGTTAATGTTTGGATAAAGAAATCCCTAAGGGATGAATATCCAAAATATTATTGGAAATAATTTGTTATTATTCACTGTTAATATTTGGATAAAGAAACTCTAAGTGGTTAATATCCAAAATATTTTTCTAGAAATAATAAGTCATTATACATCCTTGAAAGAAGCCTCAATTATAATTGGGGACATTTTAAATTTTGACTCCACGGTTTACGAGCAGTAAAAGTATGAAATACTAAGGCAAAAAAGGGCTTTTAAAGCACCTGAATTTCCTTAGATTTCTAACTTAGTTTTTTTTGTTCATCTTCCTTGCGATTTATGAGTCGCGAACACTTGAAATACTAAGGGAAAAATGAGCTTTTAAAGCACATTGAATCTCCTTGGATTTCTATCTTAACTATCTCTTAAATCATAGGTTATAAATTTAGTCTGAATCAAACACAAATTTCAAGAGATCTGCATTGGTTCTCCTTGGTACTTTGTAAACATATCTAAAGGTGTGATCTACATTGACCAAGGGTTCTTTCTTTTAGACTTTCAACCCAAGTCCATTCATCATAGCAAACCTATCCTAGGAAAATTGATTAGAGAACACCAACACCATAGCAATCATAAGGCAAACCAAACACCAAGCAGCTTACCTTAGGTAGGGCGTATTAGGGGTGCTAAAACCTTCCCTTTACACAACAAGTCCCTTACCTTAGAATCTCTGAAAGACCAGTTAGGTTTCCTAGTGACCATAATACTAAGTGGTGAGTCCCTTATTCACAAAACAAAGACCCCGACATCAATCTTCCGATCCTAGAAGGGTAGCCACGACGTCGCGCTCACATATTACTAAAAGTTAGAGGTAAAAATAAAGAGCTATTAAATATGGAAATAATTCACCCTAATTAAAGCCCATTCTCATCCCTAGTTTATTAGTATAAAAGAAAAATAGTTCATGGTGAATATGTATTCATTATAAAGCTCTTAGTAAAGAAATAATGAAGGATGAGTTTCCCATCCTAATGGTTGAAGAGATACTAGACGAGTTATATGTGTCACAATTCTTCTATAAACTAGACTTAAGTTCAAGGTACCGTCAAATCAAGGTTAGACTATAAGATATTTCAAAGATGACATTGCAAACCTATAAAGGTCACTATGAATTCCTCTTCATCTTTTTTGAGGTAACTAATCCCCCTTTCATATTTTGATGTTTAATGAACTATTCCTACTCAAATTTGTTTTAGTATTCTTTGATGATATACTTGTCTATAGTAAAAAAAAAAAAATAGATCATATAGGTTACTTAAGTATTATCTTAAAAATGTTGACACAATATAAGTTGTGTGCTAAAATGTCTAAATAAAGATTTTTTTTTATCAGGAAGTGGAGTACTTGGGCCATATAGTTTTGGTTGAACAGATTAAAGCTGACCTAAAAAATATAAAAGCCATGATAATATGGTCTTGACTCAACAATATTAAGTCTCTTTATAGGTTCTTAGGGGGTTATTGTTAAACGTTTATAAAATGATATAGGACTATTGTAGGTCTATTAACCAAGTTTCTCAAAAATGAAGGTTTTAGTTAGAATAGAATAATCGAGGAAGCTTTTTTAGGCTTTAAAAGGACATTCATTAGCCTATTAGTTTTAGCTTTACCTAATCTCGTTAAACATTTTATGATGGAATATGATGCATTGGGTAAGGGTGTTGGGGTAATATTTATGTAAGAAGAAATGCTCATTTTATACCTGAGTAAAGAACTCAAATGCGAGGAGTTATTCCTATCTACATATGAAAACGAGCTCCTAGTTATAGTAATGGAAGTCCAAAAATAAAGGCCTTATTTGTTAGGAAATTTATTTTGCATAAAAATCAACTAGCATAGCTTTAAACATTTGTTGGAATAAAAGGTAGGAACCTAATTCAACAAAAATGGATCACAAAGATAATTACTTATGACTTTATGGTTGAATATAAGGTTCTAAAGGAAAGTTGTGTGGCAAATAACTTATCTAGGAGGATAAGATAAGAGGATGAAGGGAAACTTTAGGCCATTATTGTCCCACTAGTAAGCTAGGTAGATAAGCTCAAGGCAAGCTTTGATAAGGATAAGAAAATACAACAAATTTTTCAACAAATGAAAAAAGTCATTGTGGGTGTCCTAATATTTCAGAATTTAGAAGGATTATTGCTATACAAAGGCTAAATTTACCCAAGTAAAAAATGTTCTCTCAAGCCAACTATCATGCAATATATACATGAAACCTATATAACAAGCCATTCAAGTTATGAAAAAACATTGAGGCAAGCTAAGAGGAATTTTTATTAGATGGATATTGTTAGAGAATAATATAAATAATATATTGAAGCCTCACTTAATAGTTTAAGCCTCACTACATTATGATCTTAGTGGTTGGGAATAGATTATCTAAGTATGCACATTTTATGGCTTTAATGCATCCCTATATAGCTTCCAAGGTATCTCAAGTCTTCTCTCAAAATGTAATAAAGTTATATGGACTATCAAAGGGTGATATGACTAACCAAGATCCTATTTTCACTAATAGTTGCTTATTTAGGTATAGTCATTAAGAATCTTAAGACTTTAGTCATTTGTTAGTGTTTATTTTTAATATCATATGATTAAATAAAAATAGTTTTTAAAAGATGTAGTTATTAAACTTCTTTGGGTCCATGAGCTGAGTCATGAGTTTAACATATTAACCTAAGTTAGTCTAAATAGATCCAAAATGTTATCGTCTTGATATTTTTTAAAAATTATGTTATCCTTAAAAAAATTTAAGTCATATCAGGTTTTTACCGGTCTCCCCTGATGGCTTTGGACTTACCTAGTCGATTAGGCCATATTAGACCAACTCTTATACAATTTAATTTAATACATAGGCTAGGCAAGAAATCAAGTCGGAAGGTTTCAAGATTGATCTACTAGGTTAGATTTAAAGACATTGCTTTATATTATTCTTATTTTTTTTAATACACTTGCATTAAAATTATCATAATGTTATTTATTTATAAGTGAAACTTGATTTTGAAATAATAATAGGATGTTGTCTAAAAAATAAATATTATAGTAAAAAATTTCCAAAAACAATTAAGCACATTAATAAGACAAGGAGGTTTTTGTTAGAAAGATAACCTTTTTATTTTATTTTAAATTGTTCATGTCTTTTTTTCACACATCCTCTTATTGCTTTTGATTTTTTAATAAATACATGAAATTGAGCAAAATGTTATATTTTCTTTATTGGAATTAAAGATGTTAATAAAAAAGGAAGAATTAGTTTATTTCAACGAAAAAATTTAAAGAGCCCGCCGTAATACAAGATTAAATATCTTAATATGTGTATGTTTTTCAACTTAACAACTTAGTTATTAGCTAACATTAAAATATTTTTTTAACATTTATTAGTATATATAATTCTCTATTTATTTTATTAAACATATGCATTAATTTTGAGTTTACAATCAATTTTTTTCTTGTCATTATAAAACATATTAACAATGCTAGAATACATTTACATTCTATTTTGTTTTACTTGATTCGTAGTGAAGCAGGGATGATTATTTAGTTTAAACCATATAAAATCAGAAATTCTTAACTAGGGATTTCCATCTAATTTTAAGTTTTTATATTTCCATCCAAAAATATACTTTTATTATATAATAAATGACATCATTTCAAATAGTATTTAATATTTTCGGTTAAGTGATTATAATCTAAGTCATAATTGAGAAATCAAAATAATATATATGTAAAAGTGAAAAAAACACATAGCTCAAGGGCCAATAATTTAACACCAAATGATAAAATAGTAAAAATAAATCAATTTGTTAAAAAATAAGGGAAAATAATCAAGTCAATCATGGTTAACTTGATTAACCTATTAGCCGGGATATAAGATCAGGATAACACAACAAAAAGAAAAGTTGATCAAATAAAGAAGACAAGGGCTTAATAATCAAATATCAAATTATGAATTTGAAAAAGAAATCATTTTTTAATAAAGGATTGACTTGTTGGAAGGCAATAATAAAAAAATAAAAAAGTAAAATATCCAACCGTAAAATAATTTAAAACTCAAACAATACAAACCAAATATGGTATAAAAACAAAATGCAAGAAAATAATCAGGGGCTAAATTGGAAAACAAAAAAAAACTAAGAAAATGATTAAAAAAAAGTAATTGAAAGAAGGAGGATTGAAACTGGATAAAAAAAATCAAATGAAATTAAATGTTGAGGGACAAAATTAAAAAAAAAAAAGATAAATCAAGAAAATGATAAGAATATAGAAATCAAAATAATATGGACCAAAAATGGATTAAGAAAACAAATGCACTAAAATCAGAATGGACTAAATTGCAAATAAATAATAATCAAGAAAAGTATAAAACATAGAAATAGGGCAATCAAAAGTAGTGTGACCAAATCGGAAAAAAAATCAAATTGAATAAAATATCCAGTAATGAAATTGGAAAAAAAAAAACTTCAAAAGGTATTAAAAGCCAATAAACAATAATCAAAAGGAGGCCAAAATCGATAAAATTACAAACTGGATGACAATTATTTTTTGAAAGGTTAGGCGTGAATTTCTAGGAAATGAGAGAAAAAAGAGAGAAAAAAGAAAAAACATTCACCGTAGCCCAACCAAACCTCCTCTGTAAACACGCGTCACATCGCCAGATAAAGCACGACTCACCACTCCCAACGATGCACAAAAGCATGATTTTGATAACTGAAAAGAACCTCACGCACCATTTGAATGGCACAAAGATCATCACATGTGTTGCACGCGTTAGCAACTTGTTTTTATCGTGTCCAATAAAACCATGTTTCAAGTTCCAAATTTGGATTTCAACAAGAATCCATAGTAGAGAAGGTTTGTAACCACTTCTGCAATAGAATCCAATTGCATTCCCACCTTATTTTGAATTGAATTGACTAAATATTAGTGTTTTGAATCAAGAGTTCAGTGGAATTCAATTATTGGCAATAAATCGTTTCTCCAAGTCACCATTGTCTATGTGTTTACCTAAAATGATCCACCTCTCAAATCTTTTTTTAATTTGATACAGAGAGAAATAAAAAAAAATATTTTTGTAATTAGGTAAGCATATTACAAAATATACTAAATGGGCTCAGTGCCCTGTTACTGTTTACAGAAACAAAGCACTGTGGATTGAAGCAGTGTAATGGCAGCTCAGCCCTTAACATAAAGAGTTGCAAGGGCAGCAAGGAAGGGATGGGGTTGTCTTTCACTGGGATGCATTTGGCATTGAAGGGTTGGTTTGGGAGAAAATGGTCAGCATAAGTTTTGGTTGGGTTGCAGGCCATGGGGAGCGAGCACCTGGCGCTGGCATTACCCACACAAGAATAGGTGGCGCTTAGGCTGCCCGGCCCTTGCGCGGGGCAAACCCCAGCGCCACCTGGCGCTTGTGTCTTGGTAAAATGCACGATTGGCTATGGCAGCCCTAGAGCCACATGGTGCTTGGGAAAACCCGAGCGCCATTTGGCGCTTGGGCGGCTCCAATGTGAGGGGCAGACCCAAGCGCCACCTAGCGCTTGGGTCTTGGCAAAAGGCCCAATTGGCTGTGGCTGCCCAACCACCACATGACGCTTCCCATTTTTATTATAATATTATTACTTATAATAAAAATAGTATTATTTATACCACAACTGATAATATTTTTAGTATTCATACTATCAATTATAAATAAAATAATAATATTTATAGCACAAATAATACTATTTTTATACGAATATTTTAAATTTTAATAACAATAATAATATTTTTTAACGCAAATGCTATTCATTATACAAATAAAACTATTTTTGATATTAATACTTTTAATTATAATAAAAATTAAAATATTTATAATACAAATAATACTATTTTTTATAGTAATACTTTTAATTATAGTAAAAATTAAAATATTTAAAATCCTTCATCAGGACCCAATAGAATTGGGTCACGCCAGACCCATTGAGCTGGGTATATAACGTCAGACCCAAGACAATCGGGTCCGCCTCAGACCCAAGATAATTGGGCCCTTTGCCATGACCCATGCGCCACCTGACGTTTGGGCACTCCCGATCGCCACCTAGCGCTTGGGCGGCTCCAATGCATGGGGCAAACCCAAGCGCCACCTAGAGCTTGGGTCTTGGCAAAGGGCCCGATTGGCTATAGCAACCCAACCACCACGTGACGCTCAGGTCCGGACGAGTCCCCGCCCAACCCCAAGTTGGGCCGGACGCGCCGCGCCCAACCACATGTGTTAATATAATAAAGTGTGTTATAAATATTATTTTTTTCTTATAATTAATATTTAATTATTATTAATATTAAAAAATTATTTTTTCTATTATAAATTTTTACAGTAATTTTATAAAAATAAAAAGTAAGCTCACCATGTCGCGCTAGCATCCAACTAGCATATATCTATAAAATAAAAAACTGAAACCAGTTTTAGATATGCATTCGTGGTCATGGTGAAAGGTAAACAAAATTTATAGTAATGTCAATATCAAAGATCCGAGACGAATCTTGTCGTTTGGACTTTGGACACGACTTATTGTAACTCCTTCTAGAGAATATTAAAATGTAACTTCAAGAGATAAGATGACATTACTTCCTTTTACTGGCAAATTTGATTCGATGTCGTCCGTCTAGAAAAGCAATTTTTATTAAACAAAACTCTATAAATGCATGGTGAATAGTGATAGACACAGCACAGTTTATTGTAAATTTATCTTTATACCCCTTGGTGAAAAGGTTAGAAGGCTGAGATATGGGGGCAGCTTGATCTTTTTATATTAATTCATTACTCATTAAAAGAATAAACATAGATATTATCATTTTTTTAGATTATTCTTTTTATTATGGATTTTACCTCCTCTCCAAGATAAATTTATGAATTATTAAATATCTCTTAATTATGGATTTTGTTTTCTAATTGAATTAGGACTCAAGGTTTAATGTGCTTTCCTCTTTCAAATTAAGAGAGGAAAACCATGCATAATTTCAACAATATTGTACCATAAAACTCATAGTTAAGAACCATAAAATTCTCCAGAAACTAGACTTCTAGAGCTCTGGGAGAATACATGGCACGTCATATGGTTCTTGCTGATCACTTCTGGTTCAAATCCATAAAGTTAACTCATTCGCACAAATTAATTGTTTTTGGATTTGATTCTATCAAGTCCTAAACTTCTGGTCGAATTCGCTCTTCGATTCGAGCTGATCTCGGAAGTGATAAACATAAAACATTATATATATAATTAATAAATAATAGTAGATAATGGGTACTCATTGAATACTTGAAATTCGATGAATGATTTATAAATATCTAAACTTCATACTTGATCGATAATTGATAGGGTATGAATCGATAATTGATAGGGTATGAATATTAAAAAATCTGACTTGCGGGTACTCATTATCATCCCTAGTTATACTTCTATAGTGAACTTGAGTTTTAATTAAATACTAAGGTATCGTTTAGTTATTGTTCTAAGACAAAAGAGAAAGAAATGAATTTATTTACTTTCAAAACAGAAAATACAGAGGAGACATGTCTCCAGGAACAATATTTTTTATTTTTTATTTCTAAAATATCCTTGTAAAAAAACTTTTAATTCCAATTTCAACACTTAATATAAACAAAAAATATCTAATTATTTTTTAAATAAATAAGTTTGACAACAACACATATTAAGGGTAAAAAAATATTTTTTTATATTTTATTTTGTCTTATTTACCATAACCAAATAGAATACAGAAACAAATACTTTATCTTATCATCACTACTAAATATAATTTTATATTTTTTTTTCCAACTTGTTGTTTTTGTATTTTCTATCCTGAATCCGCAACACAGGAGATTGTGGTAAATCCTAGTATGCTAACGCCCTCACGCCCAACTGGTATCAACTTTCAGAGGAACTCAAGGGAAAGAAGCAGATGGTTATAGACAACAGGGACTGGTTTTAGCGGCTGCATGTCTTCTTGGTTAGCTTATCCTGACCTTGCTAGGCAACCAGGATGGATGACCTTGTTTTTTATTTCTGATCAGGTCTTTCTTTGAGGATTATTATATCACTCTTATGTAGCTGCCATGGTTTCATACTCCATTTGGTGGAAACCCAGGTGGTCAGAGAATAAGTTAAAGCAACAAGGGATAAGAG